>Ga0134101_1000513_pt1 | contig 43946 bp, 34 predicted proteins | sample 12_3_2metaG_FD_94446 | JGI IMG/M metagenome (GOLD analysis project Ga0134101, IMG submission 94446) | Switchgrass degrading microbial communities from high solid loading bioreactors in New Hampshire, USA - 12_48_3.3_201_A2 metaG | ecosystem: Engineered > Bioreactor > Semi-continuous > Anaerobic...
CCAGAAAAAGAGGCTGGAGAAAGCCTGCAACAAAGAGTTTCAATTCCTCATAGGTAGACTCAAAACTTGTACCGACTTTCTCCGGTGAGTATCTTATTCGCAGTTTCAATTCCTCATAGGTAGACTCAAAACCTGCAAGCTCAGTCGTGGTTATCGGTATCTCAGTTGAGTTTCAATTCCTCATAGGTAGACTCAAAACAGACGAAGAGGTTGAGGATTGGATGTTGGCCGGCATGTTTCAATTCCTCATAGGTAGACTCAAAACGTGAGTTTTATCCCCACCACCGTGCACAATGTCAGGTTTCAATTCCTCATAGGTAGACTCAAAACATATGCGGCAAGGTAGGTGGTGAAATGTTATATACAGGTTTCAATTCCTCATAGGTAGACTCAAAACTGTTGCTGCGGCGGCGCTGTGCTGGCACTGAAAGGAGGTGTTTCAATTCCTCATAGGTAGACTCAAAACCGCGGCTTATTTTTTATGCTGATATATCTTGCTCATGTTTCAATTCCTCATAGGTAGACTCAAAACTTCCTGAACCGCCAGAAATAGGTTATGAGTATTGGGGTTTCAATTCCTCATAGGTAGACTCAAAACCCGTCGAGCACGCATAAGAAGCCGTTAATAAAAAATATACTTTTGCAAATATAAACATTTAAAACCTGCTAATTACTGAAAATACTAAATTCTTATTTCCGTCGATCTCCAGTGTTTTTTACGCTATCGGACATCGACGGATTAAATAGAATCATTATTATCAATATAATAATAATGATAACATAAACAACCAATCAAGTCACTATTATGTAATTTATCTCCTAATTTATCAGTTTAACACACCCAAATCCTTGGCTGTTTTTGCTTCCCAGACCAGCATCAACTGCTATTTGCAGTAACTGACGGGGGCCTTCAACACTTAATTTGCATGTATAACCCTTTATAATAAAATCCTTGTACTTCACAATATGCAATTTGGGTTGCGATAACGGCATAAAACATACCTTGCCGTTTGGTGGCTGCATTCCTGTAAACGCAAAATACTTTTTTCTTAAATTTTCTTCAGCAATCCGGTTAAAATCATCTTCACCGGGTTGAAAGAAACAGGTATATTTTCTTCCGTCAGGCCTCAAAAGGGTACTGTATACCGTTATTGGTGATAATGCTTGTAATTCAATTTTATCTTCATTTATCTGTTGCCTGTTGATTTCTATTTTTCCTATTTCCAATGTGTTTGAGCCAAGTCTTATATCTTTTTTCAGAATTGAATTTGCAAAAGATTCGCAGAAATGATCATCCGGTGATGATACTACCAGCTTTATCGGGCTTTTGAATACCAAATTGGCATTTTCCTCATCAAAATGTGCTTTCCCTAAAATATTCGAAAAACAAAACATTTTAAACTTTCTTGAGTCTCCATATCCTTTATTGTGAAGAAAATCAGACAGCTCCCTGTCAATCATGTTGTAAATAAAACCCTGTGTAATAAGGTTGTAGTGAATCGGCAGAATAATGTCGTTCTGACAAATCATTTCAATACTTATACGCATCTGTTTCACCTTAAATTCAAAATATAATATTCTTTATGAATTATATATTCGATAATATATTCCAAATTCCTTCTTTTATCTGCCATATTTTTTACATCGGGTGATACAGATTCATAGTATTGACAAAACTTTTCTTTTTGTGACGGTAATTATTTCAGGATCAGCCATCCAAATCCTTTTTAATGATGTTTTCAGTGATTTTTTCAATATTCTGAACATCTTTCTATGCCTGATCCAGTTCTTTTGAAGACTGGTGTTGTCGCTGAAAATGCATTAAAAAGGTTTGCCATTACCTGTATAATTCATTGGCAAACCCTTTCCGATTAGTCTTATGAAATTTATAACCCGGATTGCGGGTATTGATTCAAGCCGCTTTTTCGTGCTCCATTTCCTCCTGTTTCATTATCCTGAAGAACCGCACTGCAAACGGAACTGCGGTAAGCATGCTCAAGAAATCTGAAATGCTCTGCGTGATTTGTATTCCTAACAGGCCCAGGACAGACGGCAAAATTAAAATCAAAGGTATAAAATACAGTCCCTGTCGTGTCAATGCAAGGAATGACGCCTCTTTGTTTTTCGCAAGCGACTGGTGGAGCATGTTTGTACTTACCGTTACAGACATCAGCGGAAGAACAACCGACTGCAGCCTTAGGATAAACGAACCGATGCGTATGACTTCGGGATCATCGGGACGGAATATTGCCATGATATCGGGTGCAAAAATAAAGCAGATTACTGCAGCCACTGTCATCATGGCACATCCGAGCATCAACGTTACCTTGTATGCTGAACGCACGCGCTTATAGTCACGGGCACCGTAGTTATATCCTACAACAGGCTGAAACCCCTGGCCTACACCAAGCATAACAGCCATTATTATAAACGACACTTTTCCGACAATGGAAAACGCCGCAACGGCTGAATCTCCAAAAACCGCCGCACGGTTATTAAGCAGCGAAGAAGATATGCTTGCAAGGCCCTGGCGGTAAAAGGACGGCGCACCAATGCGGACAATAACCGAATATACATCAAACTTCCATGAGATCTTTTTAAATCCTATCCTGAGAACACTGTGTTTGCTTAATACAAATACCAACAGGAGCACTAAACTCACAGCCTGGCTGAGAATTGTTGCTATCGCGGCACCTGCGATTCCCAGTTTAAAAGTGAAAATGAAAATGGGATCAAGAATAATGTTCAATATTCCTCCCGCAGACAGGCCTATCATTGAGAGGGCGGTCTTTCCCTGGCAGCGCAGCATATGATTCATAACAAAGGATGCACACATTACCGGAAAGCCGATAAGAATATAATTTGCATAACTTTCGGCATATGGGAGTATTGTATCGGTTGCTCCTACAAAACGCAATATCGGGGCAAGGAACAATTTGCATAACAATGCCAGGATGATTCCGCTGACAACAGATGCAAAAACTCCGGATGATGCAACCCGATCTGCTTCTTCCGACTTGTCTTCACCAAGATATATGGAAATCCTGCTTCCGGCTCCGGTTCCGATTGTAAAACCTACCGCCTGGAGAATTGCAGTTAACGGGAATACCACCCCTACAGCGGCGCTTGCGCTTGTCCCAAGCTGTGATACAAAATAAGTATCTGCCATATTGTAAATAGAAGATACCAGCATGCTTACTACAGTGGGTGCGGACAACCTTAAAATCAGCTTTGTCATCGGGGTTTTAGTCATTAAATCATACTGCTTCTGCTTTTTTGATTCATCCATTTTGCTTTATTAACAAGTCCTTTCCATATGCTATTAATTATATTAAACAACAATCTGTCTGAATGGTCAATAGCAGAGGCTTGCTAAATGCCAATGACAGGAATCAGTTTTTCTGTTCGCTTTTCTGGTACTTGGGAAGAGTTACCGAAAAGGATGTACCGATACCAATCTTGCTGTCAACAGTAATCTCCCCCCTGCATAGTTCTACAATACGCTTCACTATGGAAAGTCCAAGACCGTTTCCATAGGTTGAACGGGATTTGTCTGCCTGATAAAACTTGTCGAATATGTGTTTTACGGTATGCTCATCCATGCCCTTTCCTGTGTCGGTTATTTTGAAAAAGATATTATCATTTGTTTCATACAGGATTATGAAGATTTTACCGTTTTCTTCAGTGTATTTGACAGCATTGTCAATCAAGTTTATCCATAGATGTGACAGCATTTCTTCATTGCTGTAAATTCTAACATTGGAAAGGTTCAGATTTATGTCAATGTTTTTCCTGCTCCACTGTTTTTCAAGAAGTATGATGCAATTTCTTATCTGCTCGTCAAGATCGTATTCGGTTTGGTTTGTAATAAACTGCTGGTTTTCAAACTTGGTAAGCAGCAGCACGTTTGACGACATTTTCGTAAGCCTTTCGGCCTCGGATATGATAATATCGGTATATTCCCTTCTTTTTTCTTCGGAAAGGTTTTCGTTCTGCAGTTGCCTTGCAAAACCCCTGATTGAGACTATCGGTGTTTTAAACTCATGGGAGAAGTTGTTGATAAAATCATTGCGGAACATTTCAATACTGCCAAGCTCTTCAGCCATTTGATTAAAGTTTCTGAGCAATACCGCAATTTCCGAATCATTGTTGATTTCAGGAACGCGAACACTGAAATCTCCCTTTGCAATTATTTTGGTTGCGTTAATCAGCTGGTGCAAAGGTTTCAAAAACTTCTCACTTACCATTGCAGACAACGATGTTCCTATGATACTGCTTACAAGCAGCGCTATAAAAGGTGAAAGAATGGGTGTAAGAAATGGTATGGGAAAGAAATCCAAAGCGTAGAAAAACAAAAAACACACCGACGTCAAGAGCCCTGCTGACACCATGATAAAAAATATGAAAAGCACCATTGTAATATTAAGTGATTTTATTTTGCGCATGCTTTGCCACCGCCTTATATCCAAGTCCCCTAACCGTTACTATTTCGAAATCGGTGTTATCCTTAAACCTGTCCCGTAACCGGTTTATGTGGACATCCACCGTACGCTCGTCGGTTTCGGAGTTCATATCCCAAATCTCATCCATCAAACTGCGCCTTGTAAAAATTTTATTCTGATACGATAATAATTTAAATAACAGGAGAAATTCTTTGTTGGGCAGTTCCTGGACATTATCCCCGCGTGTAACGGTAAAAGAATCATAATCCAGGACTGTTTCCCCGACAGTAAGTTTATGCTCGTTTACTATTTGTGAACGCCGGAGCAAAGCTGCGATTCTAAGTACCATTTCCTCTTCATCCACGGGTTTTACCATGTAATCATCGGTCCCAAGGATAAACCCCTTCTTTTTATCAGCTGGGGTTTCTTTTGCCGTAACCATCATTATCGGGATATTGTTGTTGCTCTCCCTCAGTATCCTTGTAAATTCATAACCATCCATGCGAGGCAGCATCAGGTCAAGAACAATTAAATCCACATGATGATTATCCATCTTTTCCAGTGCGTCAATTCCGTCGTTTGCAAGGATAACTTCATATCCGTTCTGGGTTAATACCGCTTCCATCAGCTTCCTGGTACTATAATCATCTTCAACAACCATAATGCAAAACACTGAAGAGCCTCCCTATAAATTAAATATAATTAATGCCGCTGCACCCATACTTGTTGAATTGAAACAGTCACTGAATAATTTTATCAGTAAATTATTAACTGTTTGTTAACAAAAACCATAACAAATTATTAACATTTTATTAGGATTTGTTTAAATTCAGTTTATAATTGCTAATTATAATATCATCAGCCTGATACAACCGGCAATTTTTTATTGGTAAAACATACCGGGCTAAAAAAAATCATATATCCTTAACGGTTGTGCTATAATTACTGATTAGCTGCTTTTGTCAGGCAAACGAAGGAGAGATAGTAATGGGACAATTCAGAGAAAGACTGATTAGATTCATGTATGGAAGATACGGTATAGATCAGCTGTATTATGCTTTAGCCATATTATGCTTTATATTGATGGTTGTTAATTCATTTATCCATTCCCCCGTAATAGCAATTATTATGTGGTTTTTACTCCTGATTATGATTTTCAGATCATTTTCCAAAAATATATACAGAAGGCGCAAGGAAAATGAAAAATTTATGGAAATCTGGACCTGGATTAAAAAGAAAACACTTTTTACAATACGCAGGATCAAGGAAATAAAATCCCACCGATATCACAGATGTCCTCACTGCAAGGCAATGCTAAGATTACCGTACAAAAGAGGAAAACATACGGTACAATGCCCGAAGTGCAGTAAGGAATTTAAAATACATGTAATCTTATAGACATTTTAATTTATCATAAAGGAGCTGAGTTTGGTTGAGGATATTGGTTGATGCAATGGGCGGAGATAATGCTCCTGCAGAAATTGTCAAAGGATGTATAGAAGCCATTAATGCACAGGATGGTTTTGAAATAGAATTCCTGGGTGATCCCAGGAAGATAGAGGAATGCTTGAAAAACGAATCCTTTGACAGGAGCAGGGTTTTTATAACAGAAACATTTGACGAAATAACAAATTCTGATAAGCCCACAGAAGCTATAAAAAAGAAACAGAATTCATCGCTTATAGTCGGCATGAAAAAGATAAAATCCCAAACCGCCAATGTGTTTATTTCTGCAGGCAGCACGGGAGTGTTGCTTGCCGGCTCTCTTTTAATCGCAGGAAGAATCAAAGGAGTGGTACGGCCTGCTTTGGCACCCGTTGTTCCGTCCATTAACGGGCATACCATGATAATTGACGCAGGTTTGAATACGCAGATAAAACCGATAAATTATCTGCAGTTTGCAATAATGGGCACTGAATACATGAAATATGTATATAATATTGAGAATCCCCGGGTGGGTCTTCTCAATGTGGGTACCGAAGTCAACAAGGGTGATGAAAAAGTAAAGACCGCCTATGAAATCCTGAAAAACTCGAATATTAATTTCATAGGAAATATTGAAGGCAGGGATATTCCCGAAGGCAATGTTGATATAGTTGTCTGCGACGGCTTTGTCGGCAACACAATGCTGAAGGTTATGGAAGGTACAGGCAGTTATATCAAGCATCAGCTTAAAAAAATGTATTCAAGCAGTATCTGGGGAAAAATAAGCTATTTGATGATTAAGCATGACCTTAAAAAACTGATGAAGCAGATCGATCCTGAAGAAATTGGCGGAACGCCCATATTGGGGGTTAATGGGATTATATATAAATGCCATGGAAATTCAAAGGCAAAGGCCATTAAAAATACAGTACTTAAAGCATGCGGCTCGGCATGCAGGAATGTCATGGATCGTTTAAACGCCACGTTTGCACAAATGGAAACAGGTAACACATAGTTTTGCAGGATGCATCATATTATTTGAAAAGACGGCTGCCATCCGAAAAAGATTAACGCCGTCTTCTTTACATTAATTCCAGGAGGCTGCATTCAGGTGAAAACCTCCCCGGCAGCCTCTTTCTTATTACACAGAAAATATTAAATATTCCGGATGCTCTTCCTATATTTGTTCCCTTAGTTCATCCAGCAGTTTTTCAACCCTTGCAGCCACATCTTTCAGAGCCCCGTCCTCAAAAGGAGATACAAGTCCCGCTTCCTTGATCAAATCTGCAAACAGGGTCTCACCGCCCTGGGATACGAACCGTACATATTTTCTGAATGCTTCATCATAGTCCTTCAGGGACTCAAGCAGGAATTCAAAAGCCACAACCTGGGCAAGACAATAGTCAATATAATAAAAGGGAGTTTCATATATGTGCATCTGGTATTGCCAGCGGGTTCCCTTTGACAGATAAGGTATTCCTTCGGTGCTGAGATATGGCCTGAACTCAGCCTCAAGCCTGTTCCACGTTTCATTTCTTTCAGCTGGGGTCATATCTGGATTTTCATAAATGATATGCTGGAAATAGTCCACAATGGTACCGTAAGGAATGAACGAAAGTGCGTCAAAAGCATGCATGAATTTATACTTGGTTGCATCTTTTCCGAAAAATTCGTCCATATATTTCTCAGCAAAGAATTCCATGCTCATTGAATGGGTTTCGGCAGTCTCCATACCTCCCACGCCAAGCTCAAGCGAGAACCTGTTGTTTTTAGTCATGTAATCGGCGAATGCATGGCCTGCCTCATGGGTGACAACGTCAATGTCGGCCGATGTGCCATTGAAGTTTGCCAATATAAAAGGTTGCTTGTACTTGGAGAAATAGGTGCAATAACCCCCACCCCATTTATTTTTGCGGGAATCCACATCGAACGCTTCGGTTTCAAGCATCATATCAAAGAACCTGCCGGTTTCGTCGCTCATATCATGGTACATCTTCTGCGCGGCTTTGAAAATCCCATCCTTGTCGAGTACAGGCTTTGGATCTCCCCCTGGCAAATAAACATCGTTGTCATATAACTTGAAATCTTCAATTCCCATGCGTTTAGCATTTTCAGTTTTAAGCCTTGAAACAACGGAAACAAGATCTTTCAGTACATTATTCCGGAATTTTTCAACCATCTTATGATCAAAGCTTATACGTCCCAGCCTGTAGTAGCCTAATTCAATATAATTTTTATACCCCATTTTCCTGGCCATCCTGTCACGGACTTTTACCAGCCTGTCAAACAGCGAATCCAGTTGCTCCGAATGTTTTTCAAGGCCTTTACCCAGCACTTCGTAGGCTTCTTTCCTTGTTTGCCTGTCATCATCCTTCATGTACTTGCGAAGTATTGTCAACGGTATTTCTTCGCCCCTGAAATTAAATGTCATTCCTGACATTAATTTTGAGTATTCCGTTGTAAGACGGTTTTCTTCAATCATTTCATCAATTATTTCAGGCGACATGGACTTGCTCTGCACTTCATAATACCTGAGCAGAACCGGTGACAATTTCTTCTCAAGCTCCGCCCTGAAAGGACTTTCTACCATGGCAACAGCACATTGATGCATGTAATTGCTGAATTTAGGGCCTACTTCATCATAATACTCAACTTCCTTCAGGTAGAACTCATCAACGGTGTTTAACGTATAACGCATATAGGAAAGGCTTTGTGCCGTGCCGAATTCTTTATAAATTTCCAATAATCTTTCCCGCGCTTTCAGTACTTCATCAGCCGTTTTGGCATTTTTAATCTGTGACAGGAGATTTTCCAGTTCTCCCTGTACCGATTCCAATGATACCCTTTCATACTTTAATTCGGAAACTTTCATAATATAACACCATTCCTCTTTTTTATTTATCAGTATTGAGAACATCTTATTACCTTATTATAGCATAGAACGGGAATAAAAATTAATATAATAAAAATCTTCCCGGAGGGATAACCGTTGATTTATAAAAACAGGCAATGGCCCGGCGATGGAAATTGAAAAAAGACTCATTTGCGGGCATATGGACTATATTATTAACTAAGGATAAAAAACAATACACCCGCCGTTCAGAATCCAGACGGGTGTATCAGATAGAAAGTACCGGTCTTATAATCGTTGGGGGGAAACTATAAAACCAGTATTGTGCCTCTGTCCAATATTATAATATGAAGTGAAAAATAAAAATCACCCTAACGGGTGATTAATAGCATTTTGCCAAAAAACATGCAAAACTGTTATTGCAGTATATTCAGTTCCTTTGCTCTGGCTACAACCTGCACCCTTCTGTTGACACCCAGTTTATCATAAATATTTTTGATATATGTTTTTACAGTGTTTATAGTAATTACCATTTTATCGGCAATTTCCTTGTTTGACATACCATCGGATATTAAACGCAGGACTTCCAGTTCTCTCTCGGTCAACGGTTCAACAAGTTTTTTATCGGCTTTTTCGTAATCCTTTTCCAAATAGGACTGGAATTTCTTTGCGAATGCCACCTGGGATGACAGTACTTTCAAACTTTCAACACGTTTATGGGCAAATGCACCGGCAATCAGGTTGTTCTCAAAGTACAGGACACCCAGTGAAATTCCCTGGAACAATACCGGAAGGCAGGCAATGGATTTGGGATTTGATTCGGCAATATAGGGATCAACTGCAAAGATTCCGGTCTGGTCGTCACAATTCAGTACCACGGTTTCAAGTGTACGCGCAACGTACCTGACCACTGTTTTTGAGATATCCGGGTATTCCTCTATGGGGATGCTGCCTGTAACGGTTTTTCCGGTACTGCTGTCTTTGCCTGCTTCAATATATAGTTCCCCGCTCTTTTCAAGTATCAGGTACCCCCTTATTGCTCCGATACTTTTGATTGAAACATCAATGAATTTAACAAGCAGCTTGTTAATGTCGGGCTCACTGTATATGCTTTCAATTATCCTGTCCATGAAATCCACATCGGTACCTGTGGTTGTACTGACGCTTTCGCTGCTTTCTTCCTCAATTTTTCGTTTTTCCGGATATGCCATATCTTTATTGGCCATGTTCTCATCCAAAATGATTTCTTCCGTTAATACGGGATATGCATTTTTCAGCTGTTTAATCTTCAGATAAGAACCCCAAAGCATGTAACCCCTGCACGCGTCAACCATATATATCCCGGCGATTTTATAAAGTCCGGCGGATAAATAGTATTTGGCGGCAAGTTCATTTGCCAGGGCTTCAATATATATATGCCTGTTATCACCGGCTGATTGTATGGCTTTGTCGTACAAATGCATGGATAGCTCTTTTTGGTTGTTAATCCGTGCAATTTCCGCAGATACAAGGAGGTACATGTCTTCGAAATTCTCTTTGCAGGACTTTGCCCATTTTTCCAGCTGCCTGTGGCAGTTTTTTAATTTTCTCCTGTAAACCCTCTTTTTTTTATGGGAAAGTTCAGGGTAAACAGCAGTAATAATAAGAGAATAATAAAATATATACTCACTCTGCAGCAGAAAACCTAAAACGGACCCCATATAAGGCATAACCTGTTCAGCTTCATCCAGTGCTTTCCTGTACTCACCCATAAAGTAATACAACTGCATAATGCGTATATGCCATGTTGCATTTGATGAATTATCCTTTTTAGCCAACCCGGCAAGCTGTTCATTATTCAACTCTGCTGCAATTTCAGTCAATTTATCGCCCCTTTTCCCAATAAGGGCCAGAACGGTTCTCTCATATATTTCAACATTAATCGAAAGATTTTCATGCTTGATTCTGTTTGCGATTTCCCGTTTTTTGCGCACTTCTTCCAATATATCCTCAAGCTTCATGCCCATTATAAACTGGTTTTCAAGAAGAAGGCAGTGGGCATAGCCCATTATTAACAAATCTCCGGCTTCAATTGCGCTTTTCACGGCCTTTTTAAGGTATTCCAGCCCCTCTTTTGCAGGCTTTGTCCAATGATGTATGAGTGAACCGATAACGAAATAAATTATGCATTTTGACGGACTCTTCCCGTATTTTTCTACAAGTTTAAGGCTTATCTCCGCGTATTTCTTTCCTTCTTTATAGTTTCCAAGCACACTTCCTTCGGTTATGCCATATCCCAGGTATCCAACGCAGGCCATTTCAGAGTTTCCATACCTCACAGCATAATTGCCGGATTTCAGAATCAAATAACTGTAAAGCTCGGGATGGCTCGACATGGTTACCGATGTCATACGTGAAAGAAGATCTGCAGCTCTGATATTCCCTGTTTTTTTCATCTCGGGTAAAAACTCAAGCGATTCGATTTTTCTGCCAACCATTTGCCATTTATACTGCAAAAGTTCCTTAAAACAATCAAATCTGGTTGGGTTTATCGGTATCCTGACCCCCAGTTTTCTGAGCGCCATGATACCTGTATGTACGGCTTCGTTGTATTTGCCTGCGCTTGCATACAATATTACCTTTAAACTGTATACCTCTGCCCGTTCCAGCTCATTCCTCGCCTTTTCTATTACAATGTTGAAATATTTTTCAGCGATATCTATATTTGCTGACAAATACTCAGCCTGCGCAAGTTCCATATAAAGATCGTGGCTGAGTTTGTAATCGGTCTCCCATGAATTTCCGGACAATAATAATCTTCCTGACCTGAAATACTGCAGCGCAGAAGAATATGCAGCCGACAGCCTTGCTTTACGGCCTGCCATAAGGTTGTATCCTGCCAGTTTTATTCTGTCTTCGGCATTTTGGATAAGATCTATGCTGCGGTTGAAATGATCCATGATAAACATGACTTTTTCTTCAATAATGGCGTGCTCCAGGAATATTTTCCCGATTGCAAGGTGTTTCTCTTTCTTTTCATGCCCGGGTATTGATGAATAAACAGCCTGCTGAACACGGTCATGCAAAAACTCAAATTCATATGCCTCACCGGCTCCTGTGTTATTTAACTGTTTTTGTGCAACAATAAGTCCTTCCAGCAAAGCAGGCATAAGGCATGAGACAGTTTCCCCGGTTGTTTTGCCGCACACTCTCGAAACCGCATATATATCAAACCTGTTACCTATGCAGGCAGCAATTTTCAATATCTCCCTGGTTTCCTTCGGAAGCCTGTCCAATTTATTGACCAGCAGATCAAGCACATCTTCACCAAGTTCAAGCCTGTCTATAGCTTCAACATTCCATTTCCATCCCTGCTGTTCAAAGTACACAAGCCCTTCTTCACGGATATATGCCAGCAATTGGCCAAGAAATAAAGGATTCCCGCCTGTTTTTCTGTATAAAACCTCCGACAGCAGGCCAATGCCATTATCATCAGAATTAAGGCTTCGGGCTATAATTTGGGCAAAATCATGCTCCTGCAATGGTTTCAGGTTTATAATGCTGCATTGCCCGCTATACTCACCCGTATTCATCTCTTCCAAAAGCCCTGATACCGGATGCCCTTCATTCAACTCGTTGTCCCTGAAGGCACCTACAAAAAGAATATGGCGTAAATTTGCATCCCGGCTTAAATATTTAAACAGGTTTATGGATGAATAATCCGCCCACTGCAAATCATCAATGAAGATTACAAGCGGATGCCCTCTCCGTGCAAAAACCCTGACGAAATCTCTGAAAACCATCAGGAAGCGATTTTGAGCCTCTTTTGGCGGCAGTTCATCCATCGGCTGCTGTTTCCCTATTATCCATTCTATTTCGGGAATTACATGGGCAATGACCGCTCCTCTGCGTCCAATGGCGTTTTGTATAGCCTTTTTCCATTCATTCAGCTCTTTTTCGCTTTTTGTCATAAGCTGCCTAATCAGGCTGCCAAAGGCGGATACGAAAGGAGCATATGGAATACTGCTTTTAAGCTGATCAAATTTTCCGCTTATATAGAACCCTTTTTCACTTGCCAGCGCTTTAAGGCTTGTATCAACAAGCATTGTCTTGCCAATACCCGGATCCCCGCTTACCAGTATGGTTTCGGTCTTTCCTTTAGCTATGCGTCCGAAAGCATCAATCAATATTTGCTTTTCATTTTCCCTTCCCACCAGGTCCCGGGATATGCTGAAACCTCCTGGTATATCATTGCAGCCTATTTTGAAGAAACCCACCTCTCCGGTTTCAGCAAGTTGATTGTAACATTCCTTTAAATCATGCAACAACCCGTTGGCACTTTGATATCTTTCATCAGGGGATTTTTCCAAAAGCTTCATGATAATAGCGGACACGGTCCTGGGGACAGACCCCGCCACCTCATGGGGCGGTTTTGCTGTTTGCGTTATATGGGCCTGGACCCATGAATCGGGATCATCGGCCCTGAACGGTGTAACACCGGTTATTAATTCATAAAACATTACCCCCAGGGAATATAAGTCACTTCGGCAATCAACACCGATATTCAGCCTGCCTGTAGACTCCGGAGGCATATATTCATATGTCCTTTCAGGGTTGTAGGGCAATGCGCCCTGATTTTTTGAAAAGACAGAAATTGCGCTGCTGAAATCAATTATATATACTTTTTCATTATCAGCATCGATAAGTATGTTCCCCGGTTTTAAATCCCCGTGAATTATTCCCCTGTTGTGCAGCCTGTCAAGAGTATCCGAAAGCTGAATTGCTATTTTAAGAAACTCCTTGATATTCATTCTGTGATTCTGAATGTATTTTTTAAGGGATACAGCACCAAAATCCCTGGAAATTAAGGCAATAACAGATTCTGTCTGCACAATTTTTTCAGGACGGATTATGCCTTCAATTTCAAGGTTACGGGTAATTTCAAATTCATGATAAAAGTTTGCCATTTTAACCCGATCAGCCGACTTCTTTTCCATTACCTTTAAAATAACGGGAGTCATGCCATGCAAGGTGTAACCTTTATACACCTTGACTTTGCTGCTCTCATGAATTTGATCACCAATTACATAACCAGGCAATATAAGCATTGAAACATCTTATCCTTGTTATTTTAATCCGTATCTTCAAAAATGATGTCCATCTGTTTTTGTTAACTTGTAAAGAACCGCACCATGCGGATTTACGTCCGCACCGACAAAATCCGAAACCATACCTGTATTTTCATGCGTCCACAGGTCCCTGACTTTATAGGTGCCACTGATGCCAAGCCTTGAAAGGCTTATGTACGGTTTATCGCTCAGTTCGTCCCCCATGTTTTCTAAACCTTAAACAGCGATACCACGCTTAAAAGCTTATCGGCACTGTTTTTTACTATCCTCGCCTGTTCAAGCATTTCATTGGCTTTTGCTGCAACTATATTTGCTTCATTTGCCATATCCATTGTTTCGGCAGACCCTTCGGTAGCTGCTTCAGCAACATCGTTTATTATCCTCATAATACTATGTACCGATGAATACAGTTCCTCCGATGTAGCACTGAAATCTGCCACCATATCATCTATCATATTTGCATCGCTGTTGTATTTTTCACCCGTTTCAACAAGGGTATCGTAATCCTTGGCAACCTTGTTTTCCAGGAAATCCAGAACCTGTTCGGAACATTCAGCCAGATGATGTACCGATTCCAAAACCTGTTTGGTTACTTTTTGAATTTCCGAAGCGGTTTTCCTTGAGTTTTCAGCGAGGTTTCTTATTTCTTCCGCAACAACAGCAAAACCTCTCCCTGCTTCTCCAGCCTGGGCGGCTTCTATTGTAGCGTTTAACGACAGTAAATTGGTGCGGGACGCGATCTCCAGTATTGCATCGGACAGGATGCTTATCCTTTCTACGGCCCCAGCTTTTTCAATAGCTTCCCTGAGCTTTGCGGAATTGTTGATTTGCAATTCCATCGCGCTTTTTTTCGATTTCATCGCATTTTCCCGCAGTTCATTGGCCCTCTTGCTGATTTCACCGGCCGATTCGGCACCTTCCTGGGCTTTGTTTGCTATTGAATCAATGGCTTTCTCAATTTCAGTCGTGGTGGCGTTCATTTCCTCGGCCATGGCCGATGTTTCCTCCATCTTTGCAGATAATTCCTGCGTTATGGATGACATTACATGGATATCATCTGTCAGCCTGGACATGTTTTCACTGGCAATCGAAATTGCATCGTCCACATTTTTGGCCTCGGCAATAACATTCCTGATAATCCTGGATACGTTTTCGTTTATCTTTTTGAAACACTTGGTCAATTCACCTATTTCATCACGCCTTCTGGCATATTTTTCGTTCACGGTTACGGTGAAATTACCTTCGGACATCGTAATACACTGTTTTGTCAAATCGGTTACGGGTTTCGAAATGCTTTTCCCCATCATGTAAGATATGATGAACCCTGCAACAAGTATTATAACCGAAATCAGGGCAAAAGCAATTCTAAGGTGCTCCATCTCACTCATCATCTCAGACTTGTCTACGGCAACCGCTATTGACCAGCCATATTCGGAGATTGGCGCAAAACCCACCATTTTTGAAACACCTTTGTATTGGTATTCCTCGAATCCTGTTTCACCGTTCATCATTTTTTCCTGAACATTGGTGAAATTTCTGAACCCGAAATTATCATTCCCTACTCCGGTTACCGTTGCAGAAGCAATGGAATCCACTTTTCCCGTATTCCCGGAATTTATCAGCAGGGAAGCTGATGTTTCGGAATCAACAGTCAGTGCATCAATAATATTCATCAGCAAATCGGTATCGGCATGGGCTATGGTTCTTCCCTGCCTGTTTATGATAAAAGCTTCACTGGTTTCACCAAACTCAATTCTTTTAACAAATTCGCTAAGCTCCAGCCCATCCCTGACAGCCATCAGAACACCGGTTATTTCATTCCCGTCAGTTACAGGTACTGCGTATGCCATCACTATTTTGCTCCGATCTTCGCTAAACAGCGGCTCCGACACTGTACCTTCACCTGCCAGGGCTGTTACAAAAAGGGGATTGCTATTCATGTTCAAAACATCACCATTGTCGGTAATGGCTTTTCCATTTTTGTCTATCAGCATCATTCTTTCATGTCCCGCTCTTTTTGTTTCTTTCGAAAGCAGGGAAACTATACCCGAGTAATCTCCATCCGGTTCCCTAAGCACCTTCATATCATCCCGGGAAGCAATGAAATTTAAAATATCCAGCTGATTCCGGATGCTGTCCTTGATTGTCAGCGATGCCTCGGTTGCATATTTGGGCATTGTTTCATTAAGAACGTTTACCAGGGAGTATGAAGAAGTTAAATAAGAAATCACTCCAAAAGCCAAACAAACCAATAACAGCAGTACACCAAAAGATACTATGATTCTTGCGCCTATACTGTTCATGTCCCCCACCTAAACCCTTTCCTCTGATATAAAATTTTTACAATAGGTCTTATTATATTTACTCTTTTTTTACAGATTATAAACAGATTTTAGAATAAAATTATTTTCAATAAATCATATTCGGCATTATCAGATATAAAATTTATGGATATTTTCGGTGATAAAGCATACCAATTTCGCTATCAAAATGCTATGAAAATATTCGAAATCTAGTTGGAACTGAATAATTATTTTATTCAGCGTCCTCTCACATCACCGTACGTACCATCCGGTATACGGCGCCCTATCTCTTCCGGATCAAGCTGTTATATCACCATCTCAGGAACTGAAGAACAGGTTTCGAAAGCTGCTGAAATAATCGAATCGGTAAAATATGATATCCGTTTTCTTTATAGGAAATGCTTTAATAAATAATGAACTGTCTCAGAACAGAATCTGAGGCAGTTCATTTTATACTTGTCCGAACCAGGGCATTTTATTTCAGATTGTCAAGTATCGTTCTAAGATTACTTCTGAGTGCTGTACTCAAGGCCCTTGCGTCCTGCCCGACGGTAAGCCACTTGGCTCCCATTGATGCACACCTTTCAATATCTGACGGTAAAGAGCTTGTAGCCGTTCCTGTAATTATATTTTTCTCTGAAAGTCTAGTAAAGATATCGTTTAATACTTCCTGCATTTTTCTATCTTTTTCTTCTTTTGGCAAATCAATCGACCTGTAAAGGTCTGCAGGACCTATAAAAATGGAATCAAAACCTTCAACGGACATAATTTCATCCAGATTATTGTACCCTTCAATGCTTTCTATCTGAAGAATCTTCCAAAAATGTGATTCCGCTTCCGAAATATAGCTGCTTTCATCGTCCAGCCCGTATTTTATGGCCCGGATCGGACCCTGGCCTCTTATTCCCCTTGGGGGATAGGAGCAAGCTTTTACAGCCAGCTCGGCAATCGCCTTGTTTTCAATAAATGGGAATATAATTCCGTCAGGTCCCATGTCAAGTATGGCCTTGACCTGTTCAGGATTGACACCGGGCGCTCTTATAAATGCTGCCGCTCCCGCAGATTGGGCTGCCACGATATGATGATATATTTCTCTGCGATCCAGGGCGGCATGCTCAGCATCAATCCATACGAAGTCATACCCGGCATAGCCTATAATTTCAGAAATGCAACTGTCAGAAATTGTTACAAATACTCCGAAAGCCAGTTCTCGGTTTTTAATCTTGTTTTTAATTTTTTCCAAGTTTCTCATATACTTCACCCTAAAATCAATTTTTTTATGCTTTGATTCAATAAAGGCATTACATCAATGAATCAAGTTTTCATTGAGTCATTCTAACTTTTTTTCCCTGGAATTCATACAAGAAAATATTAAGTTAGTCTTTAAAAAACTACGTTTTATGAAAAAAATACAGGTTCATAATGCGAACTGAACCCTGTTACAAAGAATATCTAACTCAGTATTTCAGACTGAAACGGTATTTTTGGTATACGAAAGGTAACTGTTGTGCCCTTGCCCATGAAGCTGCTGTATTCTAATTTTGAACGTTCTCCATAGTACATAACCAGCCTCTCGTTGACATTGTATACTCCGTATCCTTTTGTGCTTTTTCTTGATAAAATGCACTTTAAGGTACTTTCGGGCATCCCGATACCATTGTCCGCAATTGTGAAAACCAACTCATTTCCGTCTTCCCTGCATTTAACTGTAATAATGCCGGTTTTGTCCTCCTTCTTACGTATTCCATGCTGAATGCTGTTTTCAATCAATGGTTGTAGGACTATTTTTACAATCGAGTATGAACGCAATTCCTCGGGCACGTCAATAACAAACTTTATACAATTATCGAAACGTATATTCTGGATATCTACATAAGCGCCTGCATGCATAAGCTCATGGGCAACAGAAACTATTTCCTCTCCTTCACCCAGGCTGAGCTTATAAAACTGGGAAAGACGCAGAACAATATTGTCAATATCGTAATTTTGGGATCGCAAAGCCATCCAGTGTAACAGCTCCAAAGTATTATACAGGAAATGCGGGTTTATTTGTTCCTGGAGTACCTGCATTTCCGCATTTTTCAATACCTTTCCCATCTTATATTGTTCATCCATCATTTTGATCGTCCTGTCCATCAGGTAATTGAAGTTCTCGACCAGTTGTCCGATTTCATCATTGGTCCCCGGTTCCATTCTTACGCTGTAATCACCGCCTGAAGCTATAATTAATTTATTGTTCAGCTCCCTTATCCGTTTTGTCATTAATTGCGCTGCGAAGAAGAATGCAGGAATCATGCATAAAATAATTATAATCATTGTAAGCATAATGATCTGATCGGTTTCCATCGTGACCTTCAGAATATCATCATGGGGAATCAGTAAAAGTAGGCGCCATCCGGTGTTTTCGATATGCTTAATCCCCGCCAGATATTTGTTTTCTCCCATTACTATTGATGTCAGACTTTTATTTTTGCCCGCTGCTTCTAAAAGCTCCACTGCTTCTGATACAACTTCTTTCTCCAGTTTTGTATCGCTGTTTGATACAAATTCCTCATTATCCTCATTTATCAGAAGCACATGCGTATTCTGAGTAACTGTTGCACCCGAAAGAATGGTTTTTATTGCACTGATTGGAATATCCGCCTGAAGAAACCCAAGGTTTTTGTTAAGAACCTTGCTGCTTGGTATTTTACTGATACAGTAAATATAAGTATATGATTTGCCGGGATCCTGCATATTCTGAGGATTGAACCATATCTTGCTACTTTTGCTGTTTTCAAGCCATTCAACGAAATATTCTTTTGACTGTTCATTCAGGTTTTTATATATTTCCAGATCGTAATATTTAAAATCATTTTGATCCAGATACAAAAAAATACGGGATATATTTTTATTTAGATAACTTTTAAATATTATCTCATGTGAACTGTAATCATACATAAGCCAATTTCCTGTAGTATAGCTTGACAGCACATCTTCAATAATGCTTAAGTCCTGTATGCTGGTATCGCTTGCAATCATGTCAAGTATGCTTTTAACCGTGGTTGTTTTGTCCTGCAGGTAGTTTACGGTCTGGTTAAAAACATTTTCATAAGAAGCCGCCGAGCGGATAAGCGTCTGCTTGCTCGCGCTGAACCTGTTTATAGCAAGAAGTATAAACAAGGGAATAAAAGTAACTAAAAGGAATATTCCAAAAACCTTCTCCATTATTCCAATGCGTATTTTTTTGAAATTTCTGTAATTCATAGTCAATTCTCCGAATTATTCTGAATATATCTGCGGAAATCCGTTGGCGACATTCCTACCTGTTTTTTGAAAACCGTACTGAAATAGTTGGGATCCGAAAATCCTACCCTTTCTGCCACCTCGTAAAGCTTGAACTTGCCAACCAGCAGGCGCTTGGCAAGTTCGATCCGCTGGTTGAGTATTACCTTGTTTAAGGTCATCCCTACTTCGCGTTTAAACAGGCTGCAAAGATAATTCTCGGTAAAGCCAAGGCTTTCCGAGATGGAACGGACGCTTAACGACGGATCGCTGATGTTGTTCCAGATATATTCAATGGCTGCCTTGATTTTCGGAGACAAATTGGCAGGCAGGTTCTTCACTGGATACATATTTTCGATCCTAGACAAGACAAACCGCGATACTTCACTGAGCGTTTGCAATTGCTGAAAAATAGAAATTATGCCTTTGCGGTATATTTCATTTGCTAAATGTCCGTGAAGCTCATTTTCGAAGTCAAGGCATACATTAAGCAGTTTCTGGTAATAGTTCCGGACCAGCTTTGCATCGCTGAGTTCATACGCGCCAATTTCCTGTGTCTGCTTTACAATGAGCTGCTTGGCAGCGTAGAAATTCAATTGCTCAAGCTTTTCTGAAAGCTGTTTGCTTTTGTCTTCCGGACTTACATAGCATATATCCCCGCAGCAGACAATCTGCCTGCCGCTTTCTTTAAAAATAAGCCAGTCGACGGCCTGAACCGCCATGGTGCAGCTTTCTGAAACCCTTTTCAGTGAATTCATTGTATCACCGATTGCCACATATATTGAATCCACCGATTTGAACCGGCGCTGAACAAGGGAACAAATTTTTTTGAGCCCGGAGCAAAAATCCTGCAATCTCCCGCAATGAACCCGGGCAACCGCACCAATGAGATCAGAAGTAAGCCTTCCGCAAAAATAAGTATTGCATGTCTTGTTGTCAGAAACAGCCGACAGATCGCTTTCTACCAGCTGTAGAATCTGCTGCAGATCAAATTCCCTGATGTTAAAATCTGATGTGTGTTTCCATTTAATACGGAATACCACCGCAGAAAAAGATCCGTATTCCGGAATACTGTCAAAAAATTTGGCAAATTTCTTTCTTGTCAAATCAATTTTTGACGGGTACAGAAGCAAAGCCTGCAATATCTGATGCCGGGCATACATGGCTGCAATTTTCGACAGCTGGTTATATTCACCTTTCTCCTGCATATTTCTGTGAAGAATGTCCACCGACCGTTTAAGAATTCGGCTCAGTTCATCAAGAATAATGGGTTTTTCAATAAAACCGTCAGCCTGCAGGTTAATAGCCGATTTCAGGTATTCTTTAACAGCATATCCGCTGATAAATATCACCCTCATTTCAGAATTTTTCTTAAGGAGTTTGTTTGCCAGTTCAAACCCATCCATGTTGGGCATTCTTATATCACAGAGCAGAATATCAGGCATGAAATCCCTGGTTATTCTAAGCGCGGCAGGCCCGTCTGACGCAGTATGAATTGCTGAAAACTTTATATCATTCATTTGCGAAATATACCATAACAGGCCATTACGCGTTTCTTGCTCATCATCAACAATTAGCAAATTAATACTCATAAGCAATCCTCTGTTTTTACGGCAAAATTGGTGAAATAAATGCAAAGAATGGTAAACACGCTGCTAGCTTCATTTCTAATATAACAAAGAAACCTTATTAATGTCAACCAAACAACCTTAAGACAATACCATAAATCTTGATTTATGCACTATTGAAACCGCACCGTAAGGTATATTTTATCTCACAATCTTAATTTTTTAAAGAAAATCATTGATTTTTACCGGTGGTCTTTTTCAGCCTTACATCTTAGAATATATATCAGTTATTGGTTAGTGTTGATGACACAGACTGATTTAAACATCTCATTCGTTTTTCTTTTTGTAAATTCGTTCTTAACGCTAGAATCATCATTGAAGTGAAATGTGTCAAAACACGTTCACTTTCAGTGAAAATCCGGCGTTTTGATAAAAAAAGGAAAAGAGGGGAGTCATATGAAAAAACGTATCTTATTGATCATGCTTGCATTCATGTTAATCGCTGCAAGTATCTCAGCATGCGGTCAGGCATCAGATACTACAAAAACCACAGGCAGCACGACAAATGCAACAAGCAATCCATCCGAAAATTCAGATTCTTCAGGCTCAACCGCAAATACCAGCAACGATCTTTACAGCGGAGAGAAAGTAAACTTAAAGATGATGGTCTGGAATCAGGTTGAAGCCTATGAAACTCTCAATCAAAAGCTTTTTGAGCATTTTCCCGAAATAAAATCAAAGGTGGACATTGAAGTAGTTGTAGGCGGAGACGGAGACAAGGGCGTAGCGGAAAAACTTCGTTTACTGCTTGCTTCCAACGAACAGCTGCCCGATATGGTACGTCTGAACTATACACAGTTTTATGAATTTGCCACATATGATTTGCTTTACGACATGTCAGATGCAGTTTCGGTTTACAAGGATGACATATTTGATAAAGTGCTTGATTTGATGACCTATGAAGGCAAGATCTTATGCCTTCCCCAGGAAGTAAAACCAAAGATTTGGTATTACCGCAAGGATATCTTTGATGAATGCAGCATAAAGGTGGACGAAATAAAAACCGTTGAAGACTTCATTGAGGCAGCCGGAATTATATATAAAAAGACCGGCAAATACATTGAGAACTATATGCCCCCTGAAAGCGCATACGATCTCTTTATGCTTCTCAGTGGCAACGGTGGGCGTCTTTCCGACGAAAACGGTAATTTCATTTGTGCAAGCGATGAAAATGTAAAACGTGCATTTGAAATAATCAAATCATATAATGATTCCGGCTATTTCGCTCCTATCAGCGAGTGGTCTGCAGACTGGCAGGCAGCATTTTCACAGGAAATTTTGGTAAGCCAGCTTATTGCATCATGGATGAAACAGCATCTTATCCAATGGGTTCCTGAACAAGCCGGAAAATGGGTATGTGCCCTCTGGCCTGAAGAAATTCGATATGGCTCCGACGGTGGCATGGGTATGTGGGTGGTACTGAAAGACAGCAAGACTCCGTCCCTATCTGCGGATATTCTGGCTAAATACAGCTTTGACAAGGACTACCGCAAGGAAGTATTCAGATACAACGGTATAATACCGCCTCTCAAATCAGCCCAAAATGATCCGGACTACTATGTGCATGATTATTTCGGCGAAGATCTTGCCAGAGTATATTTTGAAGCACTGGATTATCTTGCCGTTTATCCCTACACTCCAACCCAGTCAATGCAGCAGACAATAATCATGCAATACCTTGATGAGTATGTTAACGGCAACATGACAGTTGAAGATGCTCTTGAGGCCGCGCAGAACGATATGATCAATCAGATTGGAAATGCATGGAATCAATAAACATTTATTCCAAATATGCCGGAGGGACAGGAATGATTCCTTCCCCCGGCTGATTTTTACACAGAGGAGGGCTTTATGAAAAGGAAGGTTTCCGGTAAACGCATAAAGGATAAACTGGCTCCATATTTGTTTATATTTCCTTTTTTCATTTCATATATCTGTTTTTTTCTTTTTCCGGCTGCCTATTCACTGGTTTTGAGTTTTTACAGATACAAGGGCTTCGGTAAGGCCACCTTTGTCAAATTTGAAAACTACATACAGTTGTTCAAATACCCTACAATGTGGAATTCACTTAAGAATACGTTTATTTATTTTATCTTCAGTTATATCATAGTCATGGTTTTATCTTTTCTTCTTGCTGTTATTGTACGTTCCAAGCCGGTAAGCAGATACCAGAATATTTATAAACCCCTGATTTTTCTTCCCCAGGTATGTGCAGTAGTCGCTTCTGCATTGGTATTCAAAGTTATTTTCGGCAACAGGGTCGGGGTTATAAACCAGCTGTTTGGTATATCCATACCCTTTCTGAACAATACGAACTACATGAAGATTCCGGTTATTTCACTTATTTCATGGCGCAACACCGGGTGGTATTTTATAATTTTTCTGTCCGGTCTTACAACAATAAGTGATGAGATATTGGAAGCAGCAAAAATTGACGGAACATCTCCGTTCCAAAGCGTTTATTACATAATAATGCCTATGATGAAGCCGATTTTTACGATGACCTCCATCACTTATGTCATTGGAGCGCTTAAATTATATACAGAACCGAATTTGCTGCTGAGCAATAACGAAGCGCCTATACAGGTAGCTCCTTTCATAAATATCATTACATCGAACATAAACTCGGGAATGTTCGGAAAAGCATGCGCCGCAGGTTGGATATTAACAACGATAATTATACTGATAACACTCCTTCAAATGAGGTTGTTCAAGGAGGATTACTAGGAATGGCGAAAAAAGCTGCTGTTAATAAAATCATTCTGCATACTGTTTTGATAATTGTGTCTTTTATATGTGTTTTTCCTGTGTATGTCATGATCTCCTGCTCTTTTAAACCATTATCAGAAATATATGCAAGTTCCATAGCCTTTCCTGTCAGGCCAACCATGGACAATTACGTCAGACTGTTTAACTATAATTCCGGTATCATTATCCGTACTTTCTTCAACTCGTTGTATGTTGCATCAGCAACCACGGTCTTGACGCTGATTATTGCATCAATGGCAGGGTTTGCATTTTCAAAATTCAACTTTAAAGGCAAAAACTTATTGTTTTTTATACTCTTAATGACCATGATGCTGCCTAAAGAGCTTTTAATAACACCACAGTTTCTAATATTTTCTAAAATCGGATGGCTCAATACGTATAAGGTTCAAATCATCCCTTTTATTGCCAACGTGTTTGCAATGTTTATGTTCCGGCAATATATGATGTCAATCCCTGATTCTCTTCTGGAAGCTGCCTACATTGACGGAGCGGGCCATTTCAAAGTATTTGCAAAAATAGTTGTACCCACCGCTGCGCCGGCTTTTGGGGCTCTTGGCATATTACAGTTCCTGTCAATGTGGAACGACTATCTGTATCCGCGTATAATGATCGATAAGATGAGTTTAAAGCCTATTATGGTCGTGCTTCCCACACTGAGTGAAAATGACTCAAGCAGTGCGGCTTTGCCATACGACCTGATGATGGCAGGCTGTTCGATAGTAATCATCCCGATGATTATTGTATTTTTCTGCCTGCAGGATAAATTCCTGTCAAGCGTGACCATCGGTTCGGTCAAAGAATAACCAGTTTCTTCATGAATGCGATTTCTTTGTATTGTATTATATTATAAATTTAGCACTACATAAAAAATCTTAACGGATAGGAGTAATGCAAGATGTATATTGCCTCTGAAACAAGATACAGCAACATGAAATACCGCCGCTGCGGTGCCAGCGGAATAATGCTTCCCCAAATATCCCTGGGGCTGTGGCACAACTTTGGAAACAAAACGTCTTTTGAAACTCAGCAGAAAATTCTGCGTACAGCATTTGACAACGGTATTACCCACTTTGATCTCGCAAACAATTATGGTCCGCCCTACGGCGAAGCTGAAAGAAATTTCGGCATACACATGCTTCGAGACTGGCATGTTTACCGTGATGAATTAATCATTTCCACCAAAGCAGGATATGATATGTGGGAAGGCCCGTACGGCGACCATGGCAGCCGTAAATACCTTATTGCCAGTCTTGATCAAAGTCTTAAAAGAATGAATCTTGATTATGTGGATATCTTTTACCACCACAGGCCTGATCCCGACACACCAATTGAAGAGACCATGGGCGCGCTTGATTATATAGTGCGGAGCGGCAAAGCCCTGTATATCGGAATATCAAACTACAATGCTGAGCAGACCGAGATTGCAATAAGGACACTACGTGAACTTGGAACCCCACTGCTGATACACCAGCCAAACTATTCAATGCTTGACCGCTGGATTGAAAAACGACTGACTAACGTTTTGTCCAAGGAAAAAGTAGGTTGCATTGTTTATTCCCCATTACAGAACGGATTGCTGACCGGAAAATACACTAACGGTATTCCGGAAGACTCCCGCGCATCACGGGATCCACGATATTTAAAACCCGAGATGATTACTGAAGACAAGATAATGAAGATTGCAAAATTGCAGAAAATAGCCGCGCAGAGGGGACAAACCCTCGCCCAGATGGCTTTGCAGTGGGTATTACGCAATAATGTGATAACATCAGCTCTCATCGGTGCAAGCCGCCCTGAGCAAATCATTGAAAATGTAGCTGCAATCCATGGTGAACCGTTTACCGACGAAGAACTTATGAAAATAGATGAGATACTTATATGAAAAACGGCAACCTTACATACTGCCTGCTTGTTTACGCTCAAAACAGGAAACCGAGCGCTTCTTCAACCTTGCCGGCATAAAGCAGCTCAATTCTACTTGTACTGGTTATTGAGCTGTTTTTATTTCCCGATGGCACCAGACATCTTTTGAATCCCAGCCATTTACCTCTCTCTATAATTCTTTTTTCCGCCTGGTTTACAGGCCTTATTTCTCCGGTGAGCCCCACTTCACCAATGACAACGGTATCGGGATCAACAGGCTGGTTTTTAAAGCTGCCGGCAATACTTGCGACCACTCCCAGGTCACACGCCGATTCATCTATGCGTATGCCGCCGACAACGTTAACATATGCATCATGATTGTATTACTACATTCCTATCCTTTTTCCAAGAACGGCCATCAGCATCGTCAGCCTGTTATAATCTATCCCGGTGGCCATTCACCGTGCAATACCGAAAACCGTCGGTGTTACCAGCGTCTGAACTTCAAGCAGCATAGGTCTTGTCCCTTCAAGGCTTGCCACAATAACAGAATCGGGTTGATCCTTTGCACGGCTGTCCAGGATCAATCCTGATGGATTGCCTACTTCTTTCTGACCTTGCTGGGTCATTTCAAAAAGGCAGATTTCATTGGTAGAACCAAAATCAATTTAACCGCCCTCAGGATCAGTTAGTTCTGATACCTTTCTCCTTCAAAATACAGGACAGTGTCAACCATGTGTTCCAGAACCTTTGGATCGGCAATAGCGCCTTCTTTTGTAACGTGTCCCACGATAAAAACGGTTATACCCTGACCTTTGGCTATCCTAATCAGCTGTCCTGTCATTGTCATAAAATTCGTCGATTCCTCCGTTTTCCAGAAGCCTCTTCAGCGTCAGAACAAACATTGCGTGATACCATGTAAGTGGTATAACCCAGCATAGTTTCCCGTCAATCCAGTCGGCTGCTCGGGAAGAAAACCCAGACCGGGAGTTTGCCTTCGGCTTCCTTCAAATTCCACCTCACGATGGAAACCTTTGCCTTTGGCTAATAGTTCCCACTACCAAGCCCACAGCGAACTTCCACTGCTTGGCTACAGTCCATGCCGGGCGCACCCAAGAAAATGGGGTGCCTTTGCACCCCTTTGTGCCACTTTATCATATATTTGATTATTCCAGGATTCCGCTTCGTTTTACCGCTTCTATTGCCTTGTTTATATTTTCTATATCCTGTACCAGGGCAATCCGTACGTGCCCCTCGCCCGACGGGCCAAAAGCACTTCCCGGTGTAACCATTACTCCCGCCCGGTTAATCATGTCCATCGCAAAATCAACGGATTTTTCATATTTGGGAGGAATTTGCGCCCACACGAACATGGTTGCTTCAGGCTTTTTCATATTCCAGCCTATGCTGTTGAATCCGTCGCAAAGAATGTTCCTGCGGATTTCATATGCTTCCCTTGTTCTCGCAACACAGCTTTGATCTCCGGTTATAGCCGCAACTGCCGCTTTCTGTATTGGTATAAACATGCCATAGTCGAGGTTGGATTTTAACATTTTCAAACGCGATACAACCTCTTTGCTGCCTACGCAGAATCCAACCCTGGCGCCTGCCATCCCATAGGTTTTGGACAGCGAATTAAACTCAACACCTACATCTTTTGCACCGGGATAGGCAAGAAAGCTTCCTCCTTTTTTATTGTCAAAAACCAAATCACTGTATGCATTATCATGCAATACTATTATATCATGCTCTTTTGCAAAGGCTATCAGTTCATTGTAGAAACTGTCCGGAGCAACCGCGGTTGTCGGGTTGTTGGGATATGAAACTATAATAAGCTTTGCCTTTTTTGCTACATCTTCAGGAATATCCTTAAGGTTCACTATATAATTGTTTTCTTTTTTCTGCGGCATATAATACAGTTTTGCCCCTGCCATACGCGGACCATCGGCAAAAACGGGATAACACGGATCGGGTATCAGTACCAGGTCCCCCTCGTCAACAATGGTCATGGATATGAGCGCAAAGCCTTCCTGGGAGCCTAACAGCGAGCAAATCTCTGTCTTTGGATCCAAATCCACACCATACCTGTTTTTATACCAGGAACTCACCGCATTAAGCAGATCGGGCTGATCGCTTATTGCATAGCTGTAATTTCTTTCATCTGCGGCTGCGGAACAAAGGGCATCCAAAATATGCTTCGCCGGGGCAATGTTAGGAGCTCCGACGCTTAAATCGATAACCTGCTCCCCGTTTGCAAGCTTATTCCTTTTTATTTCCAGGAGTTTTGAGAATATCCCCTCATTCAGCTGTTCAATTCTCTTCGAAAATCTCATGTATAATCACCTCAATAAAAAGTGTATTGCCTGTTCAATAAACCTTTCAATTTATCCAAGAATTATATGATTTTAATCCATCTGTCCATATTACACAGTTTATCCGCGATTTCATGCTGTGTGCTTTCATATATTAAGATGACATCCTTATGTATTTTATATATTCTAACAGGATGTCATTTTCTTTTCAACTTATTTGCCTTTATTCCATGTGCTTCCCTGCTGTAAAAAATCAAACCCTGAACCGCAGCAGAGAATAATACATAAAACACTATAAAACCTTTGACAGAAACTCTTTTGTCCTGGGGTTTTGCGGATTCGAGAAAATCTCCTCGGGGGTATTGTCTTCAACAATCTTCCCTTCATCCATGAATAACACCCTTGTTGCAACCTCCCTCGCAAATCCCATTTCATGTGTAACAATAACCATGGTCATGCCTTCGGATGCAACCTGCCTGATCAGCTCCAGCACCTCTCCCACCATTTCGGGATCAAGAGCCGAAGTGGGTTCGTCAAACAGCATGACTTTTGGATTCATCGCAAGAGCACGGATTATTGCTATTCTTTGTTTTTGGCCGCCGGAAAGGGTTGCCGGATATACATTCGCTTTGTCTTCAAGCCCGATTCTTTTCAGCAGCCTCATGGCATTTTCCCTGGCTTCTTCCTTTATCTGAGCGGGTGTGGTATTTATCTCATAAAGAGGCTTCTTGTCCGCTGTAAAGAGATTGCGTGTTTTAATGAAAAAATTCTTCATTTTTGCCCTGCGAAGATCGGAAATACCAATATGCACAGGCGCTAGCATTATGTTTTCAAGTACCGTCTTGTTATTAAAAAGGTTGAATTGCTGGAAAACCATACCCATATGCCTGCGATGGATGTTTATGTCAACCTTCATGTCGGCAATATCAACACCTTCAAAAATTATGGAACCACCCGTGGGATCATCCAAGCAATTAAGGCATCGCAGAAATGTACTCTTTCCGCTTCCCGATGGCCCGATTATCGCTATTTTCTCGCCTTCTTTGATTGTAACCGTAATTCCTTTTAAGACTTCAAGATCACCGAAACTTTTCCGTAAATCAATTACGTCTATCACTTTTCCTAAGGCTCCTTTCCATGATCCTCACAAGCAGGGCTATCAACATAACCATAACAATGTAAATCAACGCCATCGCCAGGTAGGGTACCATAAATTCATAGCTGTTGGTCCCGATATAATTGAAAGCAACATACAAATCAGCCGCACCGACAAAGCTTACAACCGATGTTTCCTTAATAAGTGCAATAAATTCATTTCCCAGTGTCGGCAATATGTTTTTTACTGCCTGCGGAACCACGATTTTCAGCATGGTTGTACCATAGCTCAGGCCAAGGGCACGCCCTGCCTCCATCTGGCCAGGATCAACCGACATTATTCCTCCTCTCATTATTTCAGATACATACGCACCACTGTTAAGGCCAAACACCAGGACGCAAACATTCAGCGACGGTATGTTCATCCCGAGCAGCGGAAGAACAACATAGTATGCGACCAGCAGCTGCACCACAATCGGTGAACCCCTGAACAATCCGACATAGAAAGAACAAAAGCCGTTCAGTATCCTGGGAAGTCTTTTATATTTCGGAAATACTTCAATAACGGCTATTATCGTGCCGATTATGATTCCTATCGCAAGTCCTGCAACCGCAATATATACCGTATTTTTAAGACCGGTGAGTACCTTCGTGTAACCACCGAACTCATAGAAAATTTCCCAAAACCTCTCTATTTTTCTGCTGAAATTACCCATGACTTATCCCTTATCATTAATAAATATTTTATCTCATTATAACAACTGAAGTATTTGTTTTGCAATCCAAAACCGGCAATCTGCTGCAGACACCACGGATATCTTTATTCATCTGATATGGCGTAATGAAGCGCAATACCCTGTAAAATAATAACAGGGCCGGTTGGAGGCTAGATCCAGCCTGACCCTGTAAAGAAATTTTCAGTTTATGCACTCAGTTAAGCTCATTAATTGCGTTTGATATAAACTGCGCAGGAGCTTCATCAATGATTACTATGTCAATATTTCCGTTTAGCATATCCTGCACTGCAAGAGAACCCGACTTGTAACCGATGCATTTAACGTTAAACCCTGTAAAGCCCCAGACGTCATCGCCTTCAACATAGAACTGGGCTGTTGTACCGCTTTGCACACCAATTTTCGTATCACTGCCCAGTTTTGAAAGAACAGCTTCAACGTCCTGTGCAGTTTTGCAGTTGTCAAACCTTGTATCGGATTCTTTTACTATAATTAACTGGGAAGCATTATAGTATTTGTCCGAGAAGTTTACATATTCTTTCCGGTCTTCCTTGATTGTCAATCCTGCCATTGCAATATCGGCTTTTCCCTGTCCGACCGACAGGCAGACTGCTTCAAAATCCATATTGCTGATCACGAGCTCTTTTCCAAGGTGATCTGCAAGAAGTTTTGCAATTTCCATGTCAATACCGTAATATTTGTCACCCTTCATGTATTCAAAGGGCTCAAATGCCGCGTTGGTAGCAACGACAAGCTGATCTTTCGAAGGATCAAGTGCTGCTGATTCAACAGCTTCAGGCTCACCGTCTCCAAAATACTTTTCCAGTATTTTATCAAATGTGCCGTCTGCCATTATCTGGGCAATAAATTTATTAACTTCCTCCAGGAGCCCGGGGTCATTTTTATTCACACCGAACGCGTACTCTTCCTCGGTCAACGGAATATTGATAACTTTGACCTTTGTGCTTGTTTTCCCTGAACCGCATCCCGATATCATGAAAACAACCGCTAAAATTGTTACGAAAACCATTAATTTCAAACTCTTTTTCATTATTTGACTCCCCCTGTCAAAATGAATAATTATACGTTTTATGCGTTAAATTTTGTATAAATATAAATTACAGTATAAATATGCATTTGTCAATACTTATTTATTAAATATATAAATGCAAAACGTATATTTTTACATCCACCTGACCGAAAGAAAGTACAGCAAGGTATACAGGCAGATTGGCAGGTTGACGTCAGGAAGCCTGTTTGTAATATCCGAAGCGTATTTGCCGGGCAATTTATAGGTTTACATTATATCACTATGGAGTGATGCATAAACCCCGCCTTTTTTTATCAGCTCATCATGCGTTCCCTGTTCCTCAATACCATTTGATGTAAGTACCACAATATTATCGGCATTTTTTATTGTAGAAAGCCGGTGAGCTATAATCAAAGTGGTTCTTCCTTTTGCAAGAACGTCCAAAGATTCCTGGACAAGCCGTTCACTTTCATTGTCAAGTGCCGAAGTTGCTTCGTCCAGTATCAGTATGGGCGGGTTTTTCAGAAAAGCTCTTGCAATGGATATCCTTTGCTTCTGTCCTCCGGACAGTTTGACTCCTCTTTCTCCCACAAAGGTATTATAGCCGTTTTCCAGTTCCATGATAAAATCATGGGCGTTGGCGAGTTTGGCTGCCCTTACCACTTCTTCATGGGTTGCATCGGGTTTTCCATACAATATGTTTTCTTCCACAGTTCCCGAAAACAAATATACGTCCTGCTGCACCATTCCTATATTTCTGCGCAGTGATTCCAACGTGACTTTCCTTATATCCTTGCCGTCAATGGTTATTGAACCTTCGTCAACCTCGTAAAACCTTGGTATCAGATTACAGAAGGTGGTTTTTCCTCCCCCTGACGGTCCAACCAATGCGACGGTCTTTCCTTTAGGTATTGTCAGGTTGATGTTTTTTAAAACTTCTGTCTTGTCATTGTAACTGAATGATACATTATGGAACTCTATTTCACCCTGTACGTTGGTTAGTTCAACCGCATCTTCGCTGTCCTCAATTTCAGGCCTGATGCTGAGAATTTCGAGGAAACGCCCGAATCCCGACATTCCGCGCTGAAAAGACTCTGTAAAATTGACCAGCTTGTCTATTGGATTTAAAAATACATTAATAAAGAGAATATATGCAACCAAATCGGTGGATGATATGCTGCCGCGGCTTATGAAAACACCGCCCAGGACCAGTACGGTCAGGTACAGAATGCCTTGAAGGAACTGGTTGCCTGAAAAGAATTTGCCCATAATGGTGTAACTTGATTCCTTCGACTCCAAAAACTGCTGATTTCCCTTATCAAACTTCTCTTGTTCAATCTGCTCGTTTGAAAAAGACTTTACAACCCTTATTCCTGCAAGGGTATCCTGGGTCTGGGCATTGACCAGGGCAATTTTTTTACGGTTGTCGGCAAATATCGCCCGCATTTTCATGTTGTAATAAGCCGTAAACACGACAATGAAGGATATAAGCAGCAGAAGGATTATCGTCAGCTTGACATTCATTGTCATCATGATTACAACCGCACCGACAATTTTTATAACCGATATGAACAAATCCTCGGGACCGTGATGGGCAAGCTCTGAAATATCGAAAAGGTCATTAGTCATGCGTGACATAAGGGTTCCGGTATTGGCGTCGTCATAAAATGAAAAGGAAAGCTTCTGAAGGTGGGTGAAAAGGTCCCTTCGCATGTCGGCTTCCATGCGGGCACCCATGATATGCCCCTGCGAGGTTATATAGCGCTGGCAGAAATACCTGATTATGTACAGCACCAAAAGGACCAACCCGGAAAGAAGTATGGTTTTAATCATATCAGACGGCTGCCTGCCGTATACTTCCTCCAATAAATATTGCACGAGCTTCGGGAAAACAAGATCAATTACCGACAGTACCAAAGCACAAAACATGTCAATAAAAAACATGCCCTTATACGGGCCGTAATAAGCTATAAATTTTTTTATTTTTTCCATTTGCCATCTACCCTGTTATGATTATATTTCAAAATTAACGAACAAGAGAATTTCAAATCAGGACTTTGTCCTATTTTATTATAAAGGAATCAAACCAAATTACAAGTCAATTTCTGTAATCGGGAGTGCAATGCACAATACATTATTTTTTGGTTCGCTTCACCCCGGCAAAGGCATTACGCAGTCTTGCAGCATTTTCACCATATCTGCCTGCTTTCTCATTCAGGATGCTTATTACAAGAGCGATAAGGATGATTAAACCACAGTAACCTATCAACGGATACAGGTACCTGACCAGGTTGGAAAAACCCAAACGGCTTGACAACAACGCTACAATAGTTGAACCTGTTACGATGTACCTTCCTTTTACGGGCCTTTTTTGCATATCTAGAATTCTTGAAGTAAAACCATAAAGGGAACTGACCGCTGTTGTATAAATTTCGGCAATCAATACCAGGGCATATACAACCTGGAGTACCGGCGATATGGTCCCGGCGATGTAAATCATCGGTACTTCAAGTTTTTCTATTTTTACCATATGGCCTGACAGTGCCAGGCAGATCATAGAGGCTCCGAATCCAAGACCAAGTCCACCCAGTATTGCACCGTTCCGGATGGCTTTTTTGCTTTTTGCTTCATTGCCGAGAGGCCCCAGTATTGCAATAGAAACAACGGTATTATAAGACACATATAATACGGCAGCCAGAAGCCAGTTGTTGAACAACACGCCATGATCGGTTATCATGGGTATTTCCGCCAGGTCAACAGGGTTTTGAACTACCGACAGGACGCTGGTTGCCATTACCGCCGACAATAAAAAGGGAACCACAAAGCTTATTGAATTTATAACGCCATTGATACCCGTCAATACAGTCAATGCCGTTATGACTGCCATAACCGTGTTGCCAAACATCGCAGGAAGCTTCAGCTGCTGTTCGAACAGTGCTCCGTTTCCTGCTATCATTACCGAAAACGTACCAAAAAGAAAGACTGTTATAACGGTATCAATAATGGTCCCGATGAATTTTCCGCCCGAATACCGGATAATCTCCATGTGTGATCTTGCGTGGAGTACACTTCCCAAATCCATTATTATATATCCGAAAACAATAAACATAACAGTTGCAATAAATAATCCGCTCAGACCCGATATGCCGAACCTTGCGAAAAACTGAAGAACTTCCTGGCCTGTGGCAAATCCTGCTCCAACAACCGTGCCTATGTATGTTGCAGCCACTTTTAACGTGGAAACCCGTTCTTTTTTCATAACCCTGTCCTGAAATGGTGTTCGTAAAATAGTATGATGAAGTGTTTACAGTTATGCCAATTTAACCGTCAGTTTCATTAATGCTGCATATATAAGGAAAAGAAGCGTGCAGCGGACGGGTTTTGGCGGTTTAATTACCGCTTGAATATGAAAAAGAACCCTTTGCAGGTAAACCGAAAGGGTTCTTTTTACTTATCAGTCTTCCTCTATTTTAATTGCCTCAACGGGACATTGCGCTGCCGCTTCTCTTGCCGCATCCTTTGCATCTTCAGGTATATCCGCATCTATTGCACTTGCCGTTCCGTCATCATCCAGTTTAAAAACTTTGGGGCATATATCGGCACATAGACCACAGCCTATGCACGCGTCCTTATCAACAAAAGCTCTCATGATTACACCTCCACGCATAAAATTTGCTTATCGTTCCCTTGTTACAGCAAATTTCTTTATTATTTTTTCGAACTCATTATACTATACTTTTAAATTTATTTTCGGTATCCTCTGCTACCAATGCTACAAAAAAAATCATGCATCCTCATTGAATCAAAAAACAAGTTGAAATTTAAGTGTATTATATGTATAATACACTTAAAGCAACAACTGATTTTTAACCGGATAACAAAGGTGGTGAACGGTGATTGGTTGATTTTTCAAAACTTACCCTGAGCAATAAGGAACCGGTATATGTTCAGATTGCATATTATGTGAAGAAACAGATACTTGCGGGTTTTGCAGAACCAGGAGAAGAACTGCCATCAAGAAGAGAGCTTGCCGCATTGCTCGGGATCAATCCAAATACCGTTCAGAAAGCCTATAAACTCATGGAAGACGAAGGATATCTCAGAACCATCGGAAATTCCGGAAGTATAATATACACTGACGATGAAGTCCTGTCCTCTATCAGGAATGAACTTACAAAAGGCCTTGTGTCCGATTTTGTAATAGCTGCAAAGGATATTAACATGACCTTTAAACAGGCAATAGATTTAATTAGCGAAGTGTGGGACGATATCTAATTTTTTATATGTGTGTATTATTCAAATAATACATAAAGGAGTGGTTGCCTTGAAAAAAATGTACTACCTGATAAACCATGAATTCCGGGGGCTATACAGGATCGTTCTTTTAACCTGCGTTGTTCTGATTGCATTACAGCAATTTCTCCTGATAAAAAGCATGGATTATTACCAAAACCGTTTTGAAAGATTTGAACTTTTGTTTTCAAAATCGGGCTGTATCATTGTTTTTCTTGTATGCTTTTTTATAATATGCGGTCTTTGCGTTTTTAACATATATTCAAACTATATTGACAGCAAAAGCATATATACCTTGTTAACTCTACCGTTGCCCAGGGAGTATATATATTTTTCAAAACTCATTACCTATATGGTTTGTTTTCTTATCCTGTTGGCATCGCAGATAATAAGCGCATGGACAGGATATGGCATTATTTCGGTTTTTATATCGTCACATGGCGCTGCTGAAAATTTTATTCTTCCTGTTAACAACGGATTGTTTCTTGCCTTTATCCGTTCGGATTTCTTCAGGTTAATATTGCCGTTCGGCTTCAGGAGCTTTCTTTCTTCTTTCGCCATGATAACAAGTTTGGTTTGCACCATATATTATGCTGCAATTCTCGAGCGAAGCAAAAGATATTTCAGGTTTTCCGTTGTGATTCTGAGCCTGTCCCTGATTATATTCTCACTTGTACACAGGATAAACCCCCTAACCATTCTGGGCTTATATAAAAACGATTATATAAATGCTTTAACGGCAGCACTTTTTTTCACCACGGCATTTATAATTTATGACAGTTTAAGACTTATAAGGAAAAGCGCGGTTGTATAAACCTGAAAGGATGATGGTTTATGGATAAATTAAGTAAAAATATATTTTTCATTGCTTTGATTCCGGCTGTATTGGTTTTCGTAGTTTCTTACGGTTTTATGGCAAATGCAAAAGATAACTCTGCTTTTTGTCTGAATGACCTGGAAGGCAGCCGGGACGCTTTAAAGGATATCATAATATCGGGTTATCTCGAGGACAGGTATCATGGAAGATTCTTTGAAATAAAAAACGGTACCGTTGAAAGCAGGTTTATATATTACCAGCATCAAAATGATATTGCAGGGTTAAACAGCTATATAAATCTCTCAAACGGCCTTGAGCATAACGATTTTACATTCATATACAACTATGAATTTGAAATATCCCGGGGTGCTGAAACTGAAGAACACCCAAATGAAAATAACCATAACACCAATAACCCTTTAGTTAGATCAAGCTCGGTTTATACTGACAGTGTGGACATTTACGCCAGAATAACAAAAAGTTATACCGACTATACGCGCCCCGCTCCTGACTTCTCTGCCATTTTTTTTAACCCCGGATTGCGGTATGTAAGCAGCAGTATGGATATAGAATTTATTAAACATGAATATTTGGATTCTGCCGGTGAAATACGGGATACAACCCATCACCTGAACCGGGAAACCTTTCCTGCCGTCCTCCCCAAAATGGCAATGACCATGCTGAATGATGAATTGTATTTTTCAATTATCTGCACAAAGGAGTACTCCGGGCGCAACGGCATATACAAAGCCGTTAATTTTGAACCATGGTGGCAAAATTCAAAGTACCGCGGTACAGTTGATATAATCACAAGTTTTGACCTTGATGATACAAATATGGAAGTGTTGGGACTTGAGGCTGTTAAAGACAAATTGGTCTTGCTTCTGTTTGAAGACAATGAATTTAAAGCCAGGCTCTATAATACAGAGGGCAAGGTGCTCGATGAACTGGCTTTTAACGATATTACATCCGAAGAAGGCTTTCCCGAATACCAGGGCTTTGTAAGAGACAGTTATCTTAACATTTACCTGAAATACGCAAACGAAAACCGTTTAAATGAAAAGGTTATATTAAGCATCGGGATCGAAGGTGAAAGCTTAAGCCATAAACATAAAGTCACCGAATACAGCAACCAGGAAATGTATCCTCATATGATTGCATCGAAGGATGATATGCTGTATGTCATTGCATTAACCAAAAACATTGAAGAATTAAGCAATTACCCTTCACAGGTACTGACTCCGGGGCACTTAATGATATTCGCCTATAAGACCGATAATGACAAGACCTTTTTGGTTTACAGCGGAGAGCTTGTCACCGATGCCAACCAGGATTATTACCGGAATTTATATATAAATGACATGTCCTTCGGATATAACTCTTATGATTACAGGGAGTTTCATTTAATTGACGTAAGATAGGGGTGGGAATATGATTGAAGTTATTGGAGTTAAAAAGTATTATGGCTCTTCTCATACCGGACTGGAAAAAGAGACACTTACGATAAACAAGGGTGAGATTGTGGGAATAATCGGTGAAAACGGTTCGGGCAAAACCACGTTATTAAAAGCAATAATGGGCCTTTGCGAATTAAATGAAGGTAAAGTGTTAATTGAAGGAAAACCTGTACATCAAATGTATGGCAAAATGTCATACATCACCTGCGAAGGAAGCTTCTTTCCATCAATGAAACCACTGGAATACGGGGAATTCCTTTCAAATATGTTACCGGGTTTTGATATGGAAAGGTATATTAAGCTTTTAAAGTATTTTGAACTGGATATAACACAGAAAATAAAAAATTTTTCTCATGGCCAGAAAGCAAAGCTTGAAATCTCGGCAGGGTTCTGTAAAAGAGCTGATTATATTCTTATGGATGAGCCGTTTAACGGCAAAGACATATTCACAAGACGTGATTTCCTGAAACTGATGATATCCTGTCTGAAAGATAACGAGACAATTATACTTGCCACCCACCTTATTGACGAAATAGAGAACTTTCTCGATCGGGTAATAGTCCTAAGATACGGAAGAGTTAAAGCCGATGTGAAAATGGACGATATTAGGGACAGCAACAGGGATTTGAAGTCATTTTTGATGGAAGTCACCGGTTACAGGGAAGACAATTACAAACGCATTTTTAACTGATTCAACATCGAACGAATGTTTTCCATATTGTTTATGGGGAAATCATGTTATATAATGTAGATAAATGAATCTGTTAAGGGAACTAATATGTAAATCCATGCAGAAAACCAAATAAGTATGGCAGTTCAAATTGAAATAAAGGGTGGTTGAGGCAATGAAAAGAAATCTTGGAACCGTTGTTCTCGTTCCGTGTATATTGGCCTGTATACTTATAATTCTTATAATATTGGATAAAAAAGACATATCATTGTTTCCGGTAAAAGGCAGGGATGCAAAAAAGATCGCTGTTTCGGTAACGCCAATACCCAGCGCTCAACCAACCCAAGTACCGGGTATAACAACAGAACCAACACCTGAACCAACCGAAACCCCGGCACCTGAACCCACCGTTCAGGCAACGCCAACATCTAAACCCACCCCCAAACCTGCGACTGTTACGCCTACTCCTACACCAACACCCACCCCCACTTTGGCACCGACACCAACCGTGCCTGCAGCGGCAGAACCTGTGCCTGAACCATCGGTCGCGCCCGAAAACGGTGAAAAGCCAACGGATATAACCTATAATCCCATATACCGGTTTGACGGGGACAATTACTCGCTGATCGCCGACGGCAATACCCTTACCTACCTGGTTTTAAACAAGCAGGACAATTCGGTAAGACAAACCGGTTACCCTTTTAATGCCATATATGCGGAGCGTTTGGGGGAACAGAACGGACCGTTTATAGGCAATAAAGGTGATCGTTTTGTTTTTATGTCAAACAAACAGATTGTTGCATCAGACGGAACACAGGAAGAAGTTCTTTTTACGGTAAATGATGATACGAGCGAAAATATAAACTCAATAGTTGAAAGCGATAACAGGATCCTTGCAGCTATCGGCGGACGAATAATGTGTATCGTCGACTTCAGGAATTTTACCGTTGAGACCTACAATGAAGCTTTTACACCCGGTTATTTTGTTTTAACCGATGAATATTTCAGTTTCAGTATAAAGCGCAGAATACCCGCAGGACCGTATTATGAATATCTTTACACAGGGAAAAACGGTAAAGTTAAATTACTGGCAATGATAGGGGAAATTAACAAATATGAGGTAGATACCGAAAACAGCATCGTTACCATTACAACCGGTGAAAAAGACGAATACCTTCTTGACCTTAAAACAGACAGACTATCTGCGAACAAGGCAATAAGCAAAGAACGTACGTTGTATTTTCCCGCCTATGCCGACGGCATTATCGGAGATCTTTCGGATATACGGTATATAAACAGAAACAGCAGTGATGAACAGGTTGTTCTGAAGGTATTGCCTACTTCATATAAAGCTGAAATATACTATAATTCCTACTACGATACTTTTTACTTTACTTTTTACCTGCCTGAAAAGGTTAATCTGCTGCCCGCGAACGGGGTTGCAGGCAGTTTCTCTGTTATAGATTATTCTGTGATTTCTCTCAACGAAAACAAGTTCCTGAGGGATTCCACCGTCAAGGAACTCCTGTTCTCGGGTCAGACAGGTATTGGGAATGCGGAAATATATCTGCTGGAAAAATATGAAACATACAACAATGAAAGTGTACCATTTGAAATGGTTTATGCCTGGGTCCCCATTAAAAACAGCACCCAGGCATACCAGCTGTTCCTGTATGTTCCGCGCGGCGAAAGCCATGAATATTACCTGGACCTGGTAAAACAACTGGTATCATAATGAATAGGGCAGAGTTGAAACTCTGCCTTAACATTTGAAACCCCTTTTCCTGTAATCATTATACAGGTTTTCGATTGAACGGTCATAGGTTTTTTCACCGTCTTTTGAAAAAAAGCAACCCGGCACTTCACCGCTTCTTCGGTGATATGCCACGCATTCACAGCATTTGCCGCGGCGCGAACAGGGGTATGTACAGTTACAGACAGCCTTGGAATCGCAAGCCATTTTAAACCTCCGGATATTATTTAATTTATTTATGCATTTATCATATCATTTCAATTATTACAGCAAACATTGAAATACTGCAAGCTTTAAAGCTCAATTATTTTTGTTGCCATGTTCTGACAGAAAGCTATATCATGCTCGACAAAAAGCATTGTTGGCCGGTGCTCCATAAGCAGTTCTTCAATCTGCATCCTTGACATGATGTCAATGTAATTAAGAGGCTCATCCCATATATACAGATTTGCGTTTTCACATAAACTGCGTGCAATAAGCACTTTCTTTTTCTGACCGGCACTGAAATCCGACATGTCTTTTTCAAACTGTACCCGTTCAAAATCAAGCTTGCGCAATATCGTCAGAAAAAGGCTTTTGTCAATTTTGCTCTCCTCTGCGTAATCGTTCAGGCTTCCCTTTAAGAATGAAGCATCCTGCGGGACATATGAAATTACAAGATTGCCGGCTTTATACAAATTCCCGGTATACTCGATATTTTCACCACAGATAAGTTTGATAATGCTGCTTTTACCCGATCCGTTCCTGCCCCATAATGCAATTCTGTCACCCTGCTCTATGGTAAAGGAAACATTCCCGCATACCTTTTTTGAACCATAAAACAATGATACACCGGTAAGCCCGACAAGTCTTTTTGCATGGTGCTGAACGGTTTTTATCTTCAGCGATTCCGCCGTTTCGATGTTTTTCAGGAGCCTGGATTTTTCTTCTATCGCCTGTTCTCTCCTTTTCTCTATTGTTTTTGCCCGCTTCATCATTTTGGCCGCAAGATGGCCCACACGCCCCCTGTCAAATACATGTTCACCTATTTTTGACGCTTCCACCCTGTCCGACCAGCCTGCCTTTTGCTTTGCAGATACTTCAAGCCTTTTGATTTCCTTCTTCAGTTTTTCATTCTTCTTCAATTCGAAATTGTCCTGTAATTGCTTGTTATAATACCAGGTTGAAAAATTGCCGCTTTGAACTTCTATATTTGCCTTATTGATGGACAAAACATGATCAATGCATGAGTCAAGGAAAACCCTGTCATGGGATACCAGGATAAAACCTTTTTTTGAGTTTAAATAACGGGCAACAAGCTCCCTTGCTTCAACATCAAGATGGTTTGTGGGCTCATCAATCAGCAGGAAACTGTTTTCCTTCAGGAACATTGCAGCCAGAAGTACTTTTGTCTGTTCCCCGTTGCTCAGGGTTTCAAAAGGGCGGTATAACACATCATCGGGCACATCCAGTTTTGACAGCTCCCTCTGTAACTCCCAAAGCTGAAAATATCCCGCTGTTTTTTCAATAACATCCATTGTTAACTGTGACTTGTCACCGACAATATAAGGAAAGTATTCAAAGTTTACACTTGCGCTGATATTTCCCTCATATTCATATTTGCCAAGCAGAAGGTTCAAAAAAGTAGTCTTCCCTCTCCCGTTCCTGCCTATAAACCCGAGTTTCCAGTCGGTATCTATCTGAAATGAAACATTTTCAAATATATTATCGTAACTGCCTTCATAACAGAATGTCAGATTTGTAACATTAATCAAAGACATAAATAAAACCCTCCTGAATTAAAACCATTTTCTCGTGATACACTACCGTCGGAAATGGATTAACACAGTTGGGCTTATTATGCTGGAAATATAAATACATATATAAAATAAGCGCAACAAATCAAACCGAAAATACATCGGCAAAGTAACCCAAATCCCGACAACAGTATAGCCTTATCAAGACTACCGCAAGTTTATCAGTTAATTTGAGATTACTTTGAAATCATTGTCACGCCCCATTTCATAATTTTTTACAACTAATTATCGCATGATTTACCTTTAATGTCAACGCTGAAAAATACCGTTTTTTCCCGGAATACAGCATGGCTTTGAAATGCGGTGCCCTGTGCCAAATCCCTCGCTGTTATGTTAACTCCTGAAACAGACAAATAGTCCATCACGTGTTCTTTATCAGGTAATCCTGCCGCAAAAATGCTTTTCATACATATGAACGGCTTCGGAGATAACAGTCTTTGCGTAATCAGGGCCGAGAACTTCGGTTGCTGCAGAAACCTTGTTCTCCAGATTTTTATACACCTCAAAAAAATGGGATATTTCATCCGATATATGCGGCGGGATGTTTGAAATATCCTTATAGAAATTCCAGGTAGGGTCTTTTAGCGGTATTGCAATTATTTTATCGTCAACTTCATCACAGTCCACCATTCGCACAACACCTATCGGGTAGCATTTCACCATGATCATCGGATCAAGGGATTCGCTGGATAAAACCAGCACATCAAGAGGATCCTTATCATTCGCATAAGTCCTCGGGATAAAACCATAATTGGCCGGGTAATGGGTTGATGTATAAAGAATCCTGTCCAATACAAGCAATCCTGTTCTTTTGTCCAGTTCATACTTCTTTTTGCTTCCCGCAGGAATTTCAATTACAGCGATAAACTCATCCGGGCTTATTTCGCCGGGGTCCATGTCATGCCAAATATTCATCGAAGTTTCACCTTCCGGTACGTTCTATTGTGGTACATCGGGCGGTTAATCGCATTAATCAAGTAATCCGGTGAAAAAGAGTCTTAAAACACGATTATTTTTCCCCGGTTCTATATAAAATAAATAAATTTTTTAATGTTCTGAATGTCTTTATTTGGTAAAAAGCAATCTAAAATATTTGTCTATATTTGTCGATAAGTATATCAAACTATATCTGATAAAGGCAGGGTTATTTTATTATGGGATTAAAGAAAATTCTCGAAAAAATATCCGGTATTTTCAGTTTTAAAACCATTCGATCAAAGCTGTTAACAGCATTTATTCTTACCACCATCCCGGTTATATTGTTGGGAACGGTTTCTTACAATATTTCAAAAAATGCAATTCAGAATATGGCAGAGACCAATACAATGGTTGAAATGAGGCAAGCAAGGAATTATCTTGAACTTATGCTTTCCAATATCGACTCAATATCCGTTCAGTTTATAAGCAATCAAGATCTGCAGAGCTATATGGCAACTGATAAAAGCGATATAATGAGGAATTATGAACTTCTAAATGATATTAGCAGTACTATAACAAGTATAACCGCAAGCTATAAGTTCCTGGAAGGTATAAACATAATAGTTGAGAATAACAACCCGATATCTTCAGCCAGTTTCCAACTGCAGAATTACAGCTATGAACGTTTTCTTGAAGACGAACTGGTAAAAAAGGCAAAAGAAAAGAATGGTCAGCTGGTATTCGCAGGAAAGCATGAATTGCTGGACAGTCATCTTGGCACTGATACCAGGAGATATTCTTTTACGGCAGTGAGACTTTTGAAAAATCTTGGCCGTGGAAAAGACTCAGGCTATATATTTATTGATGTAAAGCTATCAAGTATACAAGACCTGTTAAATCAGCTTGCAGAAGGCAGTGAAGGTGAATACCACATGCTCACTTCCGACGGAAGGGTACTGTCGTCAACGGTAAATTCGGGTGAATCCCAGGAATCGGACGAAAACACGGTTTCCCTTTTCGATCTGGATTTCATACAGGAAGCTTATCAGGATGGCGCTACTGAAGGATCAAAGATTGTAAAATACAAGAATGAACCATACCTGTTTTCATATACATATATTGGAACATCAGATTTCATGCTTGTTTCATTCGTTCCACAGAGCGTTCTTCTGAATGCATCCCGTAACATCCTTAAATCTACAATAATCCTTGTACTTATAGGCACGATTTTTGCCATTGGCATAGGGTTATACATATCAATGGGCATGGGCAGGACCATCAACAGAATCATAAACACTGCACGTCAGGCAGCTTCGGGTGACTTATCGGTTCAATTTACTTCAACAAGGAAAGACGAGCTTGGCCAACTGGCAAAAGCCATTGACACCATGATTACGAATACCAGGAACCTGATTGCA
>Ga0134101_1000521_pt1 | contig 43320 bp, 35 predicted proteins | sample 12_3_2metaG_FD_94446 | JGI IMG/M metagenome (GOLD analysis project Ga0134101, IMG submission 94446) | Switchgrass degrading microbial communities from high solid loading bioreactors in New Hampshire, USA - 12_48_3.3_201_A2 metaG | ecosystem: Engineered > Bioreactor > Semi-continuous > Anaerobic...
AAAAAATAAAGAGGCATTATAAAAGATGCTTTATTAATGGGGTGAAAGAATAATGAAAAAAGCATTCGTTACATTGGTTTTATTGTTAGCAATTTGTACATCAATACTGGCAGGAACAATGGCCGTATATACTACTCAACTGGAGATCGGCTCCGGAAGCGTTGTAGCTAAGGAGTTTATTTTCTTGGGTGAGGGTGCTGAATCTTTTGGACAAAATGTCAAAATAGCGCCTACGGAGACAGTTAACTGGAATTTTTCTGTGAAAAATTATGATGGTAGTTATATAACAGAAACCGACCTTTATTACAAATTAGAATTTTTCGTATCAAAAACCGAAGGTAAAATTAAAGCTATCGAGCCATTGATTATCAGTATTAAAGATGGAGCTGGTAATCTTATCAAATCAATCGAAACGAACGAGGGAGAAGGCTCGGCTATAGTATATGGCACATTCCCATTATCGAATGAAGGACAGAGCGAAGCTTATAATGTGGAAGTGTATTGGCCCAGCACGGATAATGACATTAATTTCGCCGGCCATGATTATGGTACTTCGATAAATGTTACAGCTATTGCATCCCAGATACCTTTTGGAGGCAGCGAGCCGGGTGGCGGTGGACCTGGTAGTGGAGAACCAGGTGGTGGAGATATTCCCGAAGAACCTGAAGATAGTGGTATTGTGGTTCGATATCGATCAACTGAACCTTATAATGATATATTCTATTATGATATTACTATAGTTAATAACTCTGGTATTACTTTACGTAATTGGGAGATAATGTTTGATTGTGAAGATAGCCTTGTTATAGGTTGGCCTGCGAGTTTTCAAGTTCTTTCTGGATACCCGAATTACCACATCAAACATCCTGAATATGGGAAAGATATTGAGAATGGCGAGAGCGTCCAGTTTGGAGGAAATGCCACTGGTACAGGCAATAGGCCTATTACGTCTGTGAAGATTATAGTTGATGGCAACGTGATTTATGATAATATTGTACCTATTTGCGAGTATAATTTAAATGAATTGTCGTACTAGTATAAAGAAAAGGTTAGAGATAGGAATGCGAGCCAAGTTTATAATAATTATTTTCCTACTAACCATAATCATAGTATCGGCCAGTGTGGAAACTCTTTCAGTACACCAAGTGGTGTTAGGTTCTACACTGGAAGTTGAGCCCAATATAGAAGTTATTACTGCAAAGCACGATTTGTATTTAAAGACTATGGAACAAACGCAGCAGCAGTCAGACTCGAATCCAGGGTTGCCTCTTGATGGGGAAAAATCTGGTGAAGATATAAATACTCATATAGCAGAAACAACTCCAGCCGACAGTTATTCTACAACTTCTGATGAATCAGTGACTGATGCACAAGAGGAAAATACTGGTATCGCAAAAGATATGACCGACACAAGTACAGAAGAAAGTGGGACAAGCTCTGAGGAAGATAAGTTCGGTACAATAGAGAGTGATACCAGTAACGGAGAATAAAACTTGTACACAATAAGGAAAAGATGAAACCAACACAAAAGATGATAAGACAAATATTTGTGACGATGGGAAGGTAATGGACAAGAAAAAAGAAGAGTACAATTGCAAATCATATGTTTTTAAGCCCAACTAGTTTGACATACATAAACGATGTTCTAGATTAAAAACAAAGATTAAAAAAATTAAAACATTAACACTATTCTAATTTAAAAATAAGGGGTGTCTTTAAAAATGAAGAAAATATTGACAATTGTGTTACTTTTAACACTTATAGCATTTACACTTATTTCAGGTACTATGGCTCTTTATACTGTAAAAATTGACAATTTTGCTTCCGGTAGCGTTGTAGCAAAAGAATTCATTTTTACAAAAGGTGGTACTGATACTTTTACTGATAATGTAAAAATTGCTCCAACTGAAACAAAAACAATGAGTTTTAGTGTAAAAAATTTCGAAAGTGATACTAAGTATTCAGAAGTTCCAATGAAAGTTGACTTTACTGTTTCGATTGATGCTGCTGATGGAAAAGAATTAATTGATCCTTTGAAATTCGTGGTAAAAAATGAAGATGATGTTAATATTGGTGATTCAGTAACAGGAAGTGGACAAATTACATTTTCAATTGAACTTGAAGAAAACACCAAAGAAGAACATACATTTACTGTTGAAATACTCTGGCAAAGCGATGATGAAGTAGACATTAATTATGCAGGCGAAGGACATGGTTCTGCAATTACAGTATCTGCAACTGCAACTCAAAAAGTAAACTAATAATATCTACCCTATATTCTCATTGAAACCACCTGAAAGTTAAGCAGGTGGTTTCAATGAAAGTATTTCCTTCTAATGTATAGAAAAGAATAAGTGTGTTATATATAAATTCATGCAAAGACAATTAATGAATAAAAAAGGAAATAACGAAGAAATTAATTCATTTACTGCTGGGGTGTCTGTAGATGAAAAAAGTGATAATGGTTGTATTACTCTTAACGGAAATGATCATGGATTGATGTTTAGCGTTTCTGCAGTAGCACAACAGATATCATAGATATTACGAAAGTCAATTTAGTAACCTGCACAGGAACCACCTGTAAATATGCAGGTGGTTCCTGTGGACTTGATTTGCCCCATAAATGCCCAAGGGGGGTGCATTACCTTTAAATGTACTACACAACCGATGAGCAAATAGAAAGAATGCGTGAAGAATTGAGACTGGCAAAAGAAAAGAGGCAAAAGAAAGGCAGCCTGAAACCTTTGCAAAAAATAAACATTCAGGCAATTGTAAAGGTAACCGGACTGTTTATTTTTATCATAGTTGTTATTTCTTTGTTATTTATCCTTTATTCAGTTCTAATGGCAAAAAGCAGGGGAGAAACCCCTGATGTTTTAGGATATCAACTGTACGTGGTGAAATCCAACAGTATGGCTCCCACTCTTGATGTGGGAACTGTAATACTTTCAAAAATCCCTGAAGACAGTACCAAACTTGATGTAAATGATATTGTCACTTTTAAAACTATCAGCGGAGCTGTAGTAACTCACAGGATTATTGAGGTAATTGAAACCGGGGATGGAAAAGTCAAGTACAGGACCAAGGGAGATAATCCTACAAATTCACCGGATACAGAACTTTTGGATCCTGAACGTGTTATGGCAAAGTTTGTTCTGAAGATCCCCTTAACATAATTCCCGGCAGAAGGTGAAAAACATGGAAGATACGCAGGTAATAACAACCCAGCAGGATGACGACAGAAACGTTGTTTTTATGAAAAAACTTAACTCATCTGAGTTTTTTCTTAAGGAAGGAGAACCTCCCCGTCCGGTCCTTTATGACATAAATTTGTTATTTAAAAAAGGCCAGATATGGGGAATAACCGGGAATAATCTATATGAAATGAAACTCCTGGCGGAAATTATGGCAAATATAAAGTATTACCATGGTGGAAAGGTTGTTCTGGTCAACCGTGGTATGATGAGGCGTAAGCGCCTTATACTTCCCCATGTCTTTTACATCGGCAGCTCCGATATGATTTATAAAAACATGAATGTACTGGAATACCTGATGTTTGCTACGGCAAACCTGCCTGGTGATAAAATAGACCACCAGGAGAAGCTTCTTGAGTATTTGATAAGCATCGGCCTTAAGCGAATATGCCTGTCGCCTATTTATGCCCTTACGAGGGAACAGCAAGCGGTAATTCTGCTACTTGTTGCTGCTTATTCTGATAGCCAGCTCATTGTGCTTAATGTGCCGGATTATGAGTTTGACGTTGTTCTGATCCAGGCAATCAAGCATATTTCAGAGCTTATCAAGGAAAGGGACAAGACTCTTGTCATAACCACAAACATTATTGATCTTATAGACAATGTTTGCAGCCATATCCTTTACCTCCTTAACGGTACTGTACTTTACCAGGGAGAAGTATGGGAGTTTTGCCAGAAGTATGACAGGGTTGTACTTGTAGTACAAGACAGGAAAGCCAAAGAACTGGCTGGACAACTGAAGAAATTGTTCCCCGAATATGAATATGAACAGCATGGAAAAATTTTAAGCATCCGTTCACCTGAAATAGAACAGGATAATAACATAGATGAGGTTTACAAAAAGATAATTGAACTAGGATATACTCCCGAGAGGATTGAGATAAACAGTAAAAAGATGAAGAACGCTTGTGAGGAAATAGAGAAGAACAATGATTTACAGGAACAGCTATTTTAGAAAAGAATTACGGCAAGCTTATATAGAAAACTCTATCAGTACTGCAAGAAAAATAATTTATGCTGTTTTCGTGGGACTGGTTTCCTTTGCATTACACTTTTTCCTGCGCACAATGTCGGACAGCATTTTGGGTGAAACCTTCCCTCATCTTGTTCAGAGAAGTTTTTCATCAACTTTGTACCTTTATATAGCATCAGCTTATTTTCTTTACACTGTGTACTATATTGTCTATTACGATTACCTGTCTTTTGCGGAGATTATAAAAAACCGGTGGTACCTGCTGTCAAAGATGGGTTATAAGCCTCTTTCCATGATATTCGCAAAAATCCTGGCATTTATATATTCAGTCTGGGTTATGTACACTGTTGGTTTTGCCCTTGTGATAAGCCTTACATTACTGGTTAAGTATACCTTTATTTATGAATATATACTGGCTTTTTACTTAGCTGGTTTATTTGATATAATCGTAATTGGCATAGTGGCCATCACATCATCCCTGAATATCTATGATGCCAGGTTGGCAAGAAAGTTAATTTTTCTATTCACCCTTGCTCTTCTGGTTATAAAGCAGGTTTCAGGATATTACGGAGTATTGACCAACAGGGTTTTAATGAGAAATGCCATATGCCTGGTTGATCTTAATAAATCATGGTACCTGCTCTTTTGTGCCGTAATCACACTAATCTGTATCTTATTCAGCATTTTCAAGGCCAATAATGTAGCTAAATATTACAACCTTCCGGAAGAGGATTACCACAATCTAATACCAGAAGGTACAAAAGTATTCAGAATTGATGATACGTTAAGCGAGATATATGTTGTATGGCCAAGAAAGAAGTCTGACGCAGGAAACAAAATTATAAGTGCAGCCGTAATTACGCTGATATGCTTGGTTATACTTATTACCCTAGTTTTCAACGTTTTTGTACTAATTAGCTCAGCCACCCAGCTTGACAGGGAGGTATCTGTACTTGACCATATAGCGTACATTTTCCAGACAGAGACAATGGAACCTGCCATCATGAATAATGACTTTGTACTGTTCAGAGTAGTTGAACAGGATGAGCCAATCAATATAGGGGATATTGTCCTTTTCCAGGAAAACAACATAGTTTATGCTGAACGGGTATATGCCAGGGAAGGCGGCAACTTCCTGGTGGACATCGACAAATACCCGTCTCCGGAACAAGAAGGAGCCATGAAAAAGAGTGTCCCGCGGGAAGAGATATACGGCATTTTTGTCTACAGGAACCGCTGGCTGGGCTTAATGATCCTTTTTGCCAACACCATTTTCGGAAGGTTGATGTTGCTCCTGATACCTTCTGTTGTATTGTTCTTCTATATTCCTATCAGGAATTTTGTAGTCAATATGATGCGTTATGTAAGGTTCCAGGCCGGATCCATCATGGATCAGCAACAGTAAAAAATCATCAAATTCGGTTGGACTATACATCATCTTGAAGTGAATAACGGATATCAGAGAAAATAAGACGAATACCGGAAAAGTGAAAACATAAAGGGCTGGTTATTGTTCCAGCCCTTTTTTTCTATAGACAACATACAAGAGTCCGAAGATTACGATACAGCTTGCTATTATGGCTAAAAAATGAATATATAGGTTCTCAAATGTATACTCTGAAAAGAATACTTTATACAGGATTTGCGTAAAGTGGAATGTGGGAAGAACGGATGCTATCCTGGCCAGGAAATTACCTTCATTAACCACCGTCAGTAACGGAAGCATCAGGAACAGCATGTAAATAGGAAACCCTATTCCTCCTGTTGCCATTTGGTTCTGGGCGAGCATGCCCACAATCATGCCGATAAAAATGCAGGGAATCGAAACAAGAATAAGGGCAAGAAGAACCACCGGCAATTTGTCCCACATGTTTCCTTCAATTGCAACAAGCAATATCCCGAATACTATAATGGATATGAAGGTCAGTAAGCCTTTTCCGATAAATACTTCAACGGGTTTTGCAGGGGACAGCAGAAGTACCTGCAATGTTTTCTTTTCCTTTTCCTCGGCTATTATCATGGACGGGACATACATCCCTATCATAACAGCCAGGAACAACAGACCGAATGTAACAGCCAAGCCTTCAGGCATGCCCTGGATCATGTATTTATAGATAAGGGTAAGCAGAATAGGTATGATAAACATGAGTATTACATTCGAATTGGTTTTTATATCCTGAGTTTCTTTTATAAATATTGCCTTAATCCTGGATATGCTGCTCATGACAGTTCCCTCCCCGTAACTTCCACAAAGATATCCGCCAGGGTCGGCTCATTTGAGTGGATGGATTTTATACGACCTTCCTCTATCCATTTGGATAGTTTCCGGGCGCTCTCAATTCCCTGGAGGTCAATATATTCTTCTACTATTTCATCATCGGGACCAAACAACAGAACCTTTGCGTTCCCTCTGGCATACTTAAGTTTCAAATCAGCTGGTTTACCCATTTCAACGATTTTCCCCTTGTCAATGAAGGCCACTCTGTTGCAAAGTTTGTCAACTTCCTCCATGTTATGGGAGGTCAGGAACACTGTTACTCCCTGGGAATTGAGATGGGCAATCAGTTTATGTATCCTGTCCGCAGAAGCAGGGTCAAGGCCGGAAGTGGGTTCATCCAGAAAAAGTACCTTAGGGTTGTGTAAAAGTGCCCTGATAAGCAATACCCGCTGTTTCAGCCCTTTGGAAAGCTTTTTAACCACTGTTTTCTTTTCGTCCAGCATTTGTACCTGTTCAAGGAAATAGTCTATGTTCCTGGTATCACATTCATATAGCCTGCAGAAGAACTGAAGGTTTTGTTCGACGGTAAGCCTTTCGTAAAGGTTGGTGTTTTCGGGAACGACACCGATATGTCTTGAGAGCCGGCTGTTGTTATAGGTATTTTCGTTCATAACAGTAGCCTTGCCGGAACTGGGTAACAGTTGCCCCGTCAAAATCTTCAGAGTGGTTGTTTTCCCGGCACCGTTCGGTCCAAGAAATCCAAATATTTCACCTTCATTTACGTCAAAGGTTATTCCCTGCAGGGCAGCTTTATCTCCATAGCTTTTATGCAAATCTTCTACCTGGATCAATACACGCACCTCCGAACTTGTGTGAGATATTAGGTACTTATATACCACAGAATTCCAAAATTGTTTTAATTATATCATATTGGTGGCAAAAATTATATATAGAAGGCGGAAAAACATATAAGTTACTGTAAGCGTACCTGATAATAAGATTTATAAGTTGGAACAGGACATGACCCGGCAAAATGGTTGATATACTGAATTTTAATGGAATAAAAATCCAATTACCCACCCTTTTGGGTGGTGATTTTACCATATTACACTATACTTTAGTTCATATTTATACATATATTGTCGATTTCAATAAATTGTTATCTCTTTCTGTGCTGTTCAATATTTCAGATCTGGAAAATGTTAATGAAATAAAAAATAATATGTATAGGTGTTATTAGCAAAAAAGTAACGTATTGTAAATCCGGAAAACCCTGAAACAGGAAAAATCCTTTATTTACTAGATAAAATATATCAAAAAGTAAAAAGTTTACATGAAAAATGCCACCTTTTGTATTTTAGCACTTCACTTTACACAAAATGGATGGTATTATATCTATAGGATTTTAGTACTATATCTGTAGTGTTTTAGAACTATATCCATCGTATTATATAAATGGGGGTAAAAAACCTGGATGCATTTTTTACCTGGTTATAAAATTCATGGGCTAGTTCATGAATGCAATTCCGTTCAAATATTCAGGGGACAGGCAGTAGAAATAGAGATGCCGGTTTTCATAAAGGTTCTTGACAAGGAAAAGGCAGACCCTGCTGAAATGTCCATGTTTCTGAATGAATATGAAACACTGCGGAAACTGTCCATTGACGGTATCATTAAACCGGTAAAAATTGAGCAGTATGGGTTGAATATTGCCCTTATCATGGAAGATCCCGGAGTTTTACCATTAAGAGAATATATAAAAAATCATTCTATAGACTTATATGGTTTCCTTAAAATTTCTGTCCAATTGGCAGAGACACTTGGACAACTTCATATGAACCGCCTCGTTCACCTGAGCCTGAACCCGGAAAACATTCTGATTCATCCCGAAACAGAAAAAAGTTATATAACTGGTTTCGGTAAGGCTTCAGTATTCCCATTGGTATATAAAAATTATGGTAATCTTGAAGTTTCCCCGGAATACATATCACCGGAACGGACAGGGCTGCTTAATACTGTCATTGACCAGCGTAGCGACCTGTATTCTTTGGGTGTCATATTTTATGAAATACTGACCGGGCAGCTTCCCTTCCAAGCTGAGACTTCAGAGGAATGGATGCATGCTCATTTATCACGTAAACCGGAACCGCCGGATAAAATAATGCCTGGTATTCCTGAAGTGGTTTCAGCAATAATAATGAAGCTGCTATCCAAGAATGCCGATGAGAGATACCAGGATGCTTACGGGCTCTTATGGGACCTTAAAGAATGTGACAACAGGTTGTATGATACTGGGAAAATAGAATACTTCCCCATCGGACAGAAAGATGCACCTGCCGGTATGCGGATGCCCAGCATACTCTATGACAGGGAGAAGGAAAAAGAATTGCTTAAAACCGCTTATGAAGATGTTTGCAAGGGAAAAACCAGGACCGTGATAATAAGCGGGCACCCTGGTGTTGGTAAAACCATGTTGGTAGTTGAAAGCTTCAAGGCTGCGACTTCAGGAAAGGGCTATTTCATCATGGGAAAATTTGACCAGCTTGGGCAAAACATTCCTTATGCGCCCTTTTCAGTTGCTTTTGGAAACCTTGTAAGGCAGCTTATGACGGAAAGCCAGGAAAGGCTGGAACAATGGAAGAAAAAAATCCAGCGTGCCCTTGGCCAGAATGGCGCAGTCATCACCGAAGTAATTCCTGAAGTGGAATGGATTATCGGCAAGCAACCACAGGTGAGTTCTCTTTCACCTAAAGAATCAGAAAACCGTTTTCTTCTCATTTTCAGAGATTTTGTAAGGGTTTTTACCGGAAAAGACCATCCGCTGGTACTTTTTCTGGACGATTTGCAGTGGGCTGATTCTGCTTCAGTAAAACTGCTGAAGTATTTGATAACAGATTCAAGCCTTGAGTCTTTGCTGATTACCGGAGCTTACAGGGAAATTGAAGCTCCTGGACATCCTTTGGCGGTAATGCTGGAAGAGATAAGCAAAGGATATTCCCATGTAACTCAACTGCGTCTTATGCCCTTGGAACTTGCCCAGATCAGGGAAATTGTAACTGATATTTTTCATAGTAAGACGAAAAGTGCCTTTGCCCTGGCGGAAACCCTATACCACAAATCAGCAGGCAATCCGTTTTTATTGGGACAATTGCTTGTTATGATTTATGAAGAAGGCCATATATATTTTAACGCGAAAGACGGTAGATGGAAATGGAACCTGGAAGCTATTCAAAAACTGCAGCTTACGGAGGATGTATTGGAAATACTCCTTAAGAAACTGCAAAGGCTACCTGAGGATACCCGTGAAATCCTGAAACTGGCCTCCTGCATCGGTAACAGTTTTGACCTGGAAACTTTGGCCTATGTGTACGGTAAAAATATGGATGAAACTGCTACCGCTTTGATGCTTCCAATACGGGAAGGGTTTATTCTGGAAAAGGGCAACCGTCATGACAAAAACATACCTGTTTACGAATTCGCCCATGACCGGATACAGCAGGCGGTGTATGCCCTTTTGCGGGAGAAGGAGAGAAAAGAAAAGCATATTGCCATAGGACGCCTGTTAATAAATAAGATGCGTCATGATGGTCCTGATGACATGCTGCTTTCAGCCATTGACCATTTTGACCGTGGACTTGAGCTGATTACTGATTTAAATGAAAAGATAGAACTTGCCAGGTGCAACCTGGCAGCGGGAAAGAAGGTAAAAGCACAGGCGGCATTTACTTCCGCTTTGCAATATTTCAGGTCTGCCAAAGCATTGTTGCCTGATGACCTGTGGGAAAGGGATTATAAGCTAAGTTATGAGTTATTCCTGGAACTTGCGCAGGCAGAGTATTTATCCGGAGATGTGAAAGCTGCGGAAGACCTTTTTGATATTATCATAGAAAAGACCCGAGACGAGACGGAACGGGCTAGTATTTACGGGTTAAAAGTGACTTTGTATGCAGGTATGGGCAAATATGACGAAGCGGTCCAGACCGGAATCGGTGCCCTTGAAAAACTAGGAATGAAAATACCTGTTTACCCGAAAAAAGAGGACTACTTAAAAGAAATGCTGCTCTTTAAGTGGCACATGAGGAACAAAAGCATTGAAGATCTGATTTCCATGCCTGAGATCAAAGATCCTGTTCAGAGAAAAATTTCTGAACTTCTTGCCCGACTGTGTTCCATAGCGCTGGTATGTAATCCTGAATTATATGGATATGTATTGCTGAAAACAGGAAATCATGCTTTGCAGTATGGCAACACTGAAATGTCTTTAATTGGATATTCCGGATTTGGAATTATTTCAAGTAGTGTGCTTGGTGACTATAAATCAGGGGAAAGTTTCGGAAAGCTTTGCCTGAAACTGATGGAAAGGTACAGCCAGAGTACTGCAAAATGTATTGCGTATTTTGTCATTGGAGCTTTTATTACTCATTGGACCCAGCATACATCTGTTACGATGGAATATTTGGAAAAGGCTGCTCAATACGCTATTGAAGCCGGGGATATACTTATCCTGGGTTATGCCCAGTGCCTTTTACTGGAATTATATTACCTTTTGGGAAATCCCTTGGAAAAGGTGGCTGAAGAGGCCCGTGAAAAATTTGAATTGGCCGTCAGGCTAAAGCACGACAGTCTTGCTCTCAATGCAGCGGTGTATGGTAAGGTTGTGTCTGTATTGACGGGCATGGATGAAGATATTGCAGGACAAGGTGGAAAATCCCTTGAAGATGGCGCCAGGGAATTTCATAGTGAAGATTTTGAAATTTCACAATACGATAAAGCTTCCATGGCTACTTTTTACCTCTATAAAATGCAGCTGAGTTATATGGCAGGCAATTACAGGGATGCCCTGTATGCCGCAGAAAACTTTAAGCCTTTTGCAAAGGCCATTCTTGGTTTTATGACAACTACTGAATATAATTTTTATTACTCCCTAGCCATAACCGCTGCTTTTGATGATTTACCAGCCAAAGAGAAGAGGATTTACTGGAACAGGCTTAAAATGAACCAAAACCTGATGAAAAAATGGGCCCATAGCTGTAAGGAAAACTTCCTGCATAAATACCTGTTGGTAGCTGCAGAAATGGTACGTCTGCAGAATAAGAGGGAAGAGGCCATGTCTTTGTATGAACAGGCAATACAGATGGCCGGTCAGAATGGATTTGTCCAGCACGAAGCTTTAGCTTATGAACTTGCGTCCAGGTTTTACCTTTCTGCAGGAAACAGGAAAATTGCCGTAATGTATATGGCAGAAGCTTGCCGTTGCTACAACAAATGGGGAGCATTCGCCAAGGTCAGAGAACTTGAGCGTCAGTTACCGGAACTTTCTGAATATATTTCAGAAAATGAGCGATTTGCTTCAATTGAAGCAGATATTAATATGAGACTCCTTAACAGCCTGCAGGATGGCCTTATTACAACGTCTGCTTCCCGGGAACCTGAAAGTGAAACTGAAACGGCAAGTGGTCAGGACCTTATCATTATTGAAAAAGCAGTAGAGAAAATTGCTGGTGAACCTGACCTAAAGAAATTGCTGGACAGTTTCCTTGAGCTGGCGTGCCAAAGCACAGGTGCCAACAAGGGATACTTAATTGTCCGGAAGAATGAAGATTTGGTTATAGCTGCAGGTAATGACGAAACCTTAAGCCTTACTGACAAAGTTGTCCCACTGGAAGAATGCGCTCTGATTGCAAAAACAGTTGTAAGGTATGTGGCCCGGACCCTTGAAACTGTGGTTTTGAATAGCGGTGAGAAGACAGGGGTTTTTAAAAATGATCCATATTTAGAAAGGCCGGGTTCCTGGTCCATCGCATGCCTGCCTTTACTTCTGCAGGGAATGCCAGTTGGGGTGTTCTATGTAGAAAACAGCTTTTTACACGGGATATTTACCTCGGAAAAGATTAAGCTGCTCAAGCTGCTGTCCACACATATTGTATTGATTAAAGAACTGCAGACTTACCTGGGAGAACACTCTACGGCAGGTAAAGAAGATGTTTACCTCTTAGAACCTCTTACGGAAAGGGAGATGGATGTGCTGAATCTCATAGCTAAAGGCATGTCCAACAAGGAAATTGCATACCACCTAGAGATAACCATAAATACGGTCAAGGGGTATATAAAAAATTTATATGCAAAACTTGGTGTAAACAAGAGGCTGCAGGCAGTAACAAAGGCAAGGGAGCTTAAAATTCTAAAAAAGAATTGAGGTGTCGGAAAGCAAATTACAGAATTTTACAAAAAAATTGCAAAATTTACATATATCGAAAAAAATTTCTTTACAAAAAGAGGGAACCCACCCTTTTGGGTGGTTGTTTTTTCAGCTTATTACTATAAAATTCAGAGTGACGATTATTGCAAAATCTGCTGTTTACAAGGTTAAGAGAATCTGTTCAGTCAGATACAAGAGGCAAATAATACGGGATAAGGGGAGAGATTAATGAAACTTATTGGATTAGATGTTGGCTATGGCTTTGTGAAGGTTACTGACGGTGAGTTGGGCTATTCGTTTCCCAGTGTTATCGGTGATGGTAGTTCCGGCGCAATCATGTTAAGTTTGGATAAAAAGCAGAATATTCTCAATAATCTGCGTATAGAATACGAGGGCCGAAACTACTGGCTTGGCAAATCAGCTTTAAAGCATTCCAATTACCTTTACAGGGATTTGTCTTTGTCCCGTGATTTTGGTGACGATTTTGAAATACTGTTCCTTGGCGCCCTGAGCTTGTTCCACGGAGATTTTGGAAACTCCATAAAGGTTGTTACTGGTCTACCGCCCGAAAGGATGTATTTGGCGGACAGGCTCATAAACAAGCTGAAAGGTGAAAGGGAAATATTGATATATCCTGAAGGCAAGCCCAAAAGAGTAAGAATAAATGTTGCTGATATCGATGTTATTCCTCAGCCCCTGGGTACATACTGGTCTGAATTTTCAAGAGTGGTTAAGCAGGAAGATGTAGACCCCTTAGGAAGGATCGGGATCATAGACATAGGATTCAGAACAAGCGATTTTGCAGTAATCCAGGAACAGGAGTATATTCCTGAAAAGAGCAGGACCCTTACAACTGCAATGAGCAATGCTTACAAAGAAATCAGTACAAGGTTAATGTCAAGGTTTGGTATCAATAAGGAGAGCCATTCCCTTGACGAAGCAATTATAAAGAGAGAAATACGAGTAGCTGGCAAGGCTTATGAAATTTCAGATATACTTGATGAATGTTTTGAAAAGCTGGCACAGAACCTGCTTGTTGAAATTAAATCCAACCTGGTGGTTGAAGATTTTGATCAACTGCTGTTTACCGGAGGCGGAAGCTACTCCCTCAGCAAGTTCTTATTGCCGAGCTTTACCAATGCCATTCAGGTATCCGATCCATTTACTGCCAACAGCAGGGGATATCTGAACTGGGCAAGATACAGATGGCCGGAAGATAATGCGTAAAAAATCCAGCTATACGATACTATTATGTTTTGAGGTGCTATGAAAAACATGCTAATGAAATATTTGCGCCCCAGTGTCAAAATTAATGGTGAAGTGAACGGGCATATATGTGGTAATGGTTTGGTGGTAATAAACCGTAATGCTACGTTTTTCGGCACTATTAAAACAAGGGTGCTTAAAACTGCCGGAACCATAATTGGTGATGTTTCCAGTGACAAACTAATAGTCAAGAGAACAGGAAAATTCTATTACAGGAATGTAAAGTATCAGTCTATCAGCCTTCATAGCGGTGGGGACTGTTCTTCCATTAAAAGTATTATGGAAGAGCATGGTGAAAATCAGACTGTTGCAAAAATATATATAACGCGGCAGATGGAGAAAAACCGTGATATTTTCCAGGAACAAAGTTTTGATGAAAACACGGAAGGGAACTTTATTGAACTTGCCGGCATTGAGAAGAACGAAAAAGCCGGCAGGTTCAAAAAGCTTTCCGGATTGTTCAGAATAAACAAAACGCAGAAAGATATAAGTGTAACGGAGGAAACTGTAAGTAAGAATTATACAGGCGATAAAGTTACAACGGTAGGTAATAATAGCGTAGCCGTTGAGAATGATATTAAGTACAAGAAAGACATTGATAAAAACTTTGATTATAATGAAAAAACAGATATTCCGTCAACAAAAGACGAGCCGCTGGTAACGACTTTTAAGAAACCGACAGAAGCTGCTGACAGGAAGGAACCGTTAGTTGCTTTTGCAGGCACTTTTACAGAGAACTATGTCAACAGCACAGATAAATATGACTTTAGAGCCAGTGATATAAAAAGTACCAGTGAACCCGGCAAAAAGGAACCTGTCATTAATACTGAAAATATATCTTATTCTGAAAAAGAGCAAAAGAAGACTGAAGTATCCAGAGAAACATTTCAGGAAGAAAGGCCTCAAAAGAAAGAAAAAAGCACTGATTCTGGCATTAAGTTTGTATATACATTTTAATCACTTTTAAAATAAATAACTGAGGGTTTATTGTGAATGGTAATGTTAAAAAAAAATCTCGCTCTCCATATGATATAACACTTGGTGAAAAAACTATAGCTACTGGTAAGTTTGAATCAGAAGGTTCTATTGATATTAGCGGCATTCTTGATGGAGAACTGATTGCCAAAAAGAATGTCATTATAAGGGAAAGCGCCACAGTGAAAGGAAAAATTACCGCCTGTAACGTGTATATATATGGTAAAGCAGAAGTGGATATTACCGCTACCAAAAGTGTTGTAGTGGCAACGGGAGCTACTTTAACAGGCACTGTAGAATGCAGGTATATAACCATTGATAAGGACGCTGAGTTTAAGGGCAAATGCTTTATCACTTGATAAGGTATTATTTTACTACTGGACAGAATTTTGTTGTATTGTTTATACCTTGATACAATTCTAATAATAAACTTTGTCCGCTTCAAAAGTTATGGCTAAGGAAGTAATCCTGAAGGAAAGCGGGACATTTGTGCCGATATAACACTGCGGTTTATTACAATACACGTATTTATGCTATCCCTGAAAGGGGTACATGCATATACTGAAGAATGAGGCACATTGGTAAAGAAGATTGCTGTAAATGAAGAAGTTACATGACCGTCAATCGTCATAGGAAAAGAAGGAATCATGTATGTAGCTGGCATGGATGACGGCAGCAGATGTGACAGAAAGTTTTCAGGGGCAGGGGAGCAAATCCTCTGCCCTGTTTTGTTTTAAAGACATGCGTATCCTAATTTTATTTTAAGGAGACAGATTTTTGATTGAGGTTATTTGGTTTGGTGCCGGGTAGCCTTAACCTGACCAGTTTAATTTGTAAAGTGATGTAAGTAAAAAAGTATTATTAAATAATCAGCGTTTTATTGAAAAAAATGGCCGATTAAATAATTTTTGAGTGTTTTTCGCGAATAATTGGAATATACAGGCAGTAATCCTCAAGTATCGCTGTTAAGTTAAATTGACAATGAAAAGTAATGGAATAGAATATAATTGTTAGCACTCTAATGAATTGAGTGCTAACAAAGGAAATAAATAAGTTTATATATAGAATCAGAGCATCAGATACCAGCAAATCTACCAAAAAATTAGTTCACATTACTGTTTTATGCATGGTTAAATGCTAAAGCAGGCATTTATCATTCAATTAATTAATTATTATGCTTCTGCATACCGACAACTGCCTGGCAGCAGGCAGTCAAAAAATTCAAAAGGAAAAGGAGTGGGAAACCATGAAAATCAAGCCATTGGGAACAAGATTACTGATTAAGGACATTGAGACGGAAGATGTCACAAAAGGCGGTATTGTTCTGCCCTCAAGTGCCAAGGAAAAACAGTGTATAGCAGAAGTTCTTGAAGTAGGTCCAGGAGAGGTAAGGGACGGCAAGGAAATTAAAATGGTTGTGAAAAAAGGCGACAAGATACTTTATACCAAGTATGCCGGTACTGAAGTGAAACTGGACGATGAAAAATACAGAATAATTAAGCAGGATGAAATTCTTGCAATTTTAGAATAGAAGGAAGGTGAATACATATGTCATCAAAAATTATTGCATTTGATATCAATGCCAGAAGAGCTATTGAAAGAGGCGTAAACAAACTGGCTGATACCGTTAAGATCACATTGGGACCAAAAGGAAGAAATGTCGTTCTGGAAAAGAAGTATGGTTCTCCTGTCATTACAAATGACGGTGTAACCATAGCAAAGGAAATCGAACTTGAAGATCCATACGAAAACATGGGAGCACAGCTAGTAAAAGAGGTAGCCAGCAAGACTAATGACGTTGCCGGCGACGGTACCACTACGGCGACACTTCTTGCTCAGGCTATTGTAAGGGAAGGCATGAAAAATATAGCTGCCGGGGCAAATCCCATGATCCTGAAAAGAGGTATTGAAAAAGCCACTGAAAAGGCCGTTGAAGTGATTAAGGCCAACAGCCAGAAAGTAAAAGGGAAAAATGATATGGCTTTTGTAGCAGCCATTTCTTCAGGTGATGAGAATATTGGCCGCCTTATTGCGGATGCCATGGAAAAGGTAACGGCAGAAGGTGTTATTACTGTTGAAGAAAACAAAACCATAGATACTGTAATAGAAATAGTTGAAGGAATGCAGTTTGACAGGGGTTATATTTCGCCCTATTTTGTTACTGACAGCGAGAAAATGGAGGCTGTACTGGACGACCCGTATATTATGATTACGGACAAGAAACTGAGCAATGCGCAGGATCTGTTGCCGGCTCTTGAATTAATAGTAAGAAATGGCGGCAAGATGCTTCTTATCGCTGAAGATGTGGAAGGCGACGCCCTCGCAACCCTGGTAGTTAATAAGTTAAGAGGTACCTTTACGGTTGTAGCTGTAAAGGCTCCGGGATTCGGTGACAGAAGGAAGGAAATGCTCCAGGATATAGCCATACTGACAGGCGGACAGGTTATATCCGACGAACTGGGCCTGGATATCAGGGAAATCAAGCTTGAGTGGCTGGGCAGAGCCAAATCTGTTAAGGTCCAGAAAGAAGAAACCGTGATAATCGGCGGCGCAGGTGACCAAAAGGCAATAAAGGACAGGGCTGAGTCTATCAAGAAGCAGATAGAACTTACCACTTCTGAATATGACAAGGAAAAACTCAGTGAAAGGCTGGCCAAACTTGCCGGAGGTGTTGCGGTAATCCGTGTGGGAGCTGCCACTGAAACTGAAATGAAAGAAAAGAAAGACAGGGTTGAAGATGCTCTCAACGCGACCAGAGCAGCTGTTGAGGAAGGAATTGTTCCCGGCGGTGGCACAGCATATATCAATGCTATACCTGAAGTGGCAAAACTGGTTGAAACCTTTGAAGGTGACGAAAAGACCGGAGCTTTAATCATTCTGAAAGCCCTTGAGGAACCCCTCCGCCAGATTGCCGTAAATGCGGGTGTTGACGGTTCAGTAATAGTCGAAAAGGTAAAGAACAGTGAAAAGGGTATAGGTTTTGACGCAGTTAATGAAAAATTCGTAAATATGTTTGAAGCAGGAATCATAGATCCTGTTAAGGTAACACGTTCAGCTTTGCAGAATGCGGCTTCGGTAGCAGCCATGCTGCTGACCACTGAAAGCGCTGTGGCTGAAAAACCGGAGAAGAAGACTCCGCAGCCCGTGCCGGCAGATGATATGGATTATTAATGAAAGGTATAGAAGGCGAAAAGGTAACACCTTTTCGCCTTCGCATATATTGCCTTAATTTCCGGAGCAAAAGGAGGCTTAAGAAAATGATGGAAGCTGTAATTTGTGCGGCGGAAAGAATGGAAAAACCCAATAAGGCAAGGAAAGCAGGTTTTATACCCGGTGTGATTTATGGAAAAGATATCAATTCCACCCCTATCAAGATTGACAGGAAAGAATTTGGTAAACTCCTATTCAAGCATGGAAGAAACGTTAAGGTTAATGTAAAGTTCAGGGATGAAATAAAACATTGCATCATTAAAGAAATTCAGAGGAATTTTCTCAACGGTGAAATACTTCATGTGGATCTGCAGACTGTCAATGTAGAAGATACAATCCGGCTGAAAGTCCCGGTAGTCTTCAACGGAAAAGAAAGATTAGCGGCAAGAAAGGAACTTCTCCACGTTTTCATTACTGAAGTGGAGCTTATGGGAAAAGCTGCTGATATACCCGAAATTGTTGCCATTGAAGTCGGAGACAAAAACCTGGGCGATAAAATCACTGTAAAAGATATCCATGTAGCAGACAATATAAAAATTATGGAAGATGAAAACGAAATCCTGGCGGTAGTAACCGCAGCAAAAGAACATGGTGAAGAAAGCTCTGAGGGAAGCCAGGAGTGAAGCCGGCTGTGGAGCTGACTCCACAGCCTTTGCCTTTATATTCGTAAGGGCAATTCATTTAGGAGGATAAATAATGGAAAGGTCCCTGTTGTCAATAGATTGGGATTATTTCATATACTCAGAGTATGAAAGTTGGGGATCCCTTACTGAAAATGACAGGAATCTCATCGACCTTTGGTACAAAAGGTATCTCCAGGAAAAATCAAGGGGAAAGGATATTGGAAAATCCTTTTATCTGTCCGGGGATTTGGACAGGTTTTGGGAGAGAATCAAAAACCGCTTCATATTTACTGAAGATATAAAAGTGTATGTTTCAGATTCCCATGCTTTATCCTATGATATTGCCAAAGAACACAACTGCACCGTTGTCTACCTGTTTGATTCTCATGCGGATCTTGGTTACGGCGGTCTTTCATCCCTCAATTTTGAGGTTAACTGTTCCAACTGGCTGGGAAAGCTTTTGAAAGACGCACAAATCAGGAAAGCCAACATAATCTACAGCCCGTATACGTCGGAAAAGCCTGAGTTTTTCGAGGCATTGAACAGTATGTATAATATTCAGTACTTTGAAAGCCTGGAAGATCTGGATAACAAAAAAGAACTGCATAATGGTAAAGACCTGGATAATAAAAGTTTTGACAATAGTGAACAGGGAAAAGGTATCATGGTGGATGCAGTTCATATATGCAGGTCCGGCGCATGGACACCTCCCTGGTTTGATGAAAAATTCATGCATTTTGTTAATGATCTGAAAGTTCCTTATAAAATTGTGAATTGCCCGGAGAGAAGCTGGGATGTGACAAATATAAAGTTTGCGGACCAGGTTAATTATTTATTGGCCTAACTTGTTTACTTTTTTCTTGACGAACGGACAGTTGACCGGAACATACCCGTCCGAACAAGGGAATTATCCCTGTCAAAAGGCCGTCCCCGTGGCATCCAGACAAGAGAAATGACCTCGTGTTATTTTTATGGTATAGTTTTATTATATAGACTATAGACACCGAATATATTAACATGCCTATAGCAATGACTGAATGTGCATGAAAAATGGTTGATTTTAAGAAAAACTGTTAACACCTCCGGGAGTGTATATGGAATACGAAAATATAAGACAGGCAAAATTTATTTCAAGGCCGAACAGGTTTCTCTCCTATATTGAAATTGATGGAAGGGTAGAGAGATGCCACGTGAAAAATACAGGACGCTGCAAGGAAATCCTGGTGCCAGGCACAACGGTGTACGTGAGGGAATCCGGCAATAGCAACCGAAAGACAAAATACGACCTGATATCCGCTTATAAAGGTGACAGGCTTATAAACATAGACAGCCAGGTGCCCAACAGGGTGTTTTATGAATGGGTGACCGGCGGCAACCTGTTTGATGACATTACTCTCATTAAGCCAGAATGCAAGTACAAAAACTCCCGTTTTGATTTTTATATAGAAACTCCATCAAGAAAAGCTTTTATTGAAGTTAAAGGCGTTACACTGGAGATTGATGGTGTCGCTATGTTTCCTGATGCGCCCACGGAGCGCGGCGTAAGGCACTTAACCGAGTTGTGCCAGAGTGTGCGGGAAGGTTACGAGGCTTATGTAGTGTTTATAATTCAGATGAAAAGTGTACTGTATTTTGCGCCAAACATTAAGACCCACAAGGCATTCAGAGACGCCCTTAAAATGGCTGCAGACAAAGGAGTTAAGGTTTTGGCCTTTGATTGTGAAGTCACAGAAACGTCTATTCTTGCCGGGAACTTTGTTGGTGTGAAAATATAGCGAAAGGAAGCCTTTCGAAAAAAAGTTGTAAACAACATTGTTTGTTTGACTACCACCCCAACACTGATGTAAAATATTGCTAGTACAATAAAAATTAGGGGGATTGATGTCATGCATTATCACGTCAAAAAAACAGGCAGTGATCTGAATCCCGGGACCGAAGACAAGCCTTTCAAAACCATCAGCAAGGCAGCATCAGTTGCAAAACCTGGAGATATTGTAACTGTCCATGAAGGAATCTATCGTGAATGGGTCAGTCCCAAATACGGTGGTACTTCTTCGCAACCGATAGTCTACCAGGCAGCTGAAGGTGAAAATGTCGTCATCTCAGGCGCTGAAGTCATCACTGATTGGGAAAAAGACGGCAATATCTGGAAGACAGTTATCAGCAACGACTTTTTTGGTGAATTCAATCCATACAGTGAAATATTGTTCGGCGACTGGCTCTTTACAAGGGACAGGATATTCCATCTTGGCGAAGTCTACCTGAACGGGCGCGCCATGTATGAAGCCACGTCAATAGACGGCGTGCGCAATCCGAAGATGTCGGAGACGTCGAAGGAGCCAGAGTTTTCGGTATATACCTGGTATGCTGAAGTTGATGAGAAGTACACTACCATCTATGCAAATTTCCATGGAGAAGACCCAAGAAACGGAAATGTGGAAATAAATGTCCGCCGTTTTTGTTTCTGGCCTGAAAATCCCGGACGAAACTACATAACAGTACGTGGCTTTACAATGAAACAGGCTGCAACACAATGGGCACCGCCCACTGCTTTGCAGGAAGGGTTGATCGGCCCTCACTGGAGCAAGGGATGGATAATTGAAAACAACACCATCTGTGAATCCAAATGCTGCGGTATAAGCCTTGGTAAGGAAGAGAGCACCGGGCACAATGAATGGATGAACCTTCACATGAAGATGGGCCACCAGAGAGAGCAGGAAGTAATATTCAGGGCATTTAACAAGGGATGGAACAGGGACAACATCGGAAGCCATATTGTCCGCAATAACCATATATATAACTGCGGGCAAGCTGGTATTGTCGGCCATCTCGGTTGCGTATTCAGCCTTGTTGAAAATAACCACATCCACCACATAAGATACAAGAGGGAATTTGAAGGCGCTGAAGTCGGTGGTATCAAGTTCCATGCAGCCATTGACACAATAATCAGGAACAATATAATCCACGACTCATACAGGGGTATCTGGCTGGACTGGCAGGCCCAGGGAACCCGTGTATGCAATAATGTCCTGTTTGGCAACGACAGTGAAGACATTCTGGTTGAAGTAAGCCATGGACCTACCATGTTTGACCACAATATCATGCTTTCAGACCATGCCTTCAAGACTCTTGGACACAGCTGTGCCCTGGTTCACAACCTCATTGCGGGAACCCTTTCCATTGGAAGAGATCTGCTGAGGCATACACCTTACCATGTACCCCACAGTACCGCAATAGCCGGCATGAATAACTTCCCGGGTGGCGATGACCGCTTCTACAACAATATCTTCCTTCGCAAAAAAGGTGACACCCGTCCTGATGAACCATACCGTGAGGAATTCTTCACCGGCAGAAAGGTGGAGGAAGGAGAGGAAAGGCCTCTCACCGGCACATTCATGTCTTATCCGGTAGGCACTGCTGTTTATAATGACCACCCCGGACCGGATGACGAAAAACCGTGGGAGATGATGAGGAGATTCTTTGCCGAGAGGCAGAAAGCTGCTCAGAACCAGCAACAGGAAGAGAACGGAGATGATAATAAAAAGCGCAGGCCAACATTCATAAGCCTATCTGATCCAATTCCTTTTGCGGTATATATTGAAAATAATGTATATTTCAACAGAGCCCTTGCCTGCAAGAAGGAAAAGGGAGCGAAACTGTACAAAGATTCAGGCGTTGAATATACCATTGACAGGGAAAACAAAAAGGTTGTCATTGAAATAACAAATCCTTATATGCTCACTGAGAGCGCCGCTGAAATTGTCACCACCGAAAAACTTGGATATGCTTTCCAAAGTGAGCAACTCTTTGAGAACCGCGATGGTACGCCATATGTATTTGACAAGGATTTCTTCGGAAATTGCCGCGGTACAAAAGCAGTTCCTGGTCCGTTCCAGGTAACAGGAAAACAAAAATTCGAATTCTCCTTTGAATAAAGCATAGGTAAGACACGGGGACGGTTCTACTGTCGCAAGTGAGTCATAAGAAAATTTTTGTCGATATACTTGCGACAGTAGAACCGTCCCCGTGTCTTGGTTACAATGGTATATTTGGTTAGGTGCGGGAAGGTTTCCTGGAACCAGTGCTCCTTAAAAGGAAGGTGATAGCGCTGGCTGCTATAAGCAGAAGGGTTGATACAATATAGGATGTATTGTAGCTTCCCGTTGCATCAAGTATCCTGGCTGCCAGCAGAGGCCCAATAACCCCGCCGAACCCCCATGCCGTAAATACCAGTCCATAGTTAACACCCAGATTCTTTATACCATACAATTCAGCAGTAGCAACAGGGAAGACGGAGAATAGTGCACCGTAACACAATCCCGCAATGGCAACTCCGATTGCTAGGGTGCCTGTTGTCAGGTATTGGCTGAAGAGGGCCATGTTAACTGCCTGCAGCAGGAATGTGATTCTCATTGTATTGGAATGACCGATCTTGTCAGAAACCAGGCCCCCGATAATTCGGCCCAAAGTATTGAATACGGCCAGCAGAACAACAAGCAGGTATCCACGTTCCCATTGAGCCTGTTTCTTAGCAATATTTGCAATATGGCCTATGATCATCAAACCTGCGGAAGAGGTAAATGCATACATGACCCAGAGTTTATAGAAATTAAAGGTCTTAATCATGTCTTTCCAATCCAGTTCCTTTTTGCTGTCTGTTGCTGCCGGCTGTTTATTGTCACCCTGTGCCGGAGCTTTTACCGCACTTCCTCCGGCAGGTTCAATCAGAAGCTGGGAAAAAGCTATTAATATTATCAGTGCGCCAATCCCAAGATAAATAAATGTTCTGGAAATACCATAGTTTACAAGAAGGGAATTTGTCAGCGGAGATATATAAACGGCGGCAAAACCAACACCTGACACCACTATTCCTGAAATCAAACCTTTCTTTTCAGGCGGAAACCATTTTACCGCGGAAGGTGTTGTAGCCGCGTAGCAAAATCCTATTCCTGCACCGCCTAGAATTCCGAAAGTCAGCAACAGTACCAATGGATTACTGGTAAATCCGGACAAAATGAGTCCGCCTCCCAGGAGAATTCCTCCGAAAGTTGAAGCCAGCCGGGGACCTCTAATATCCTGGAATTTTCCGGCAAAGACCATGACCACTGCGAAGAAAACGGTACATGCGGTGTAAGGCAGGGAAGCTTCTGTGCTGGTCCATCCCAGTTCTTCCACCAGAGCCTTGCTCATAATACTCCAGATGTAGAGTACCCCCAGAATAAGATTAATACCAGTAGCTGCAGAAGTTACGATCCATCCCTTAACATTTCTCATACTGCCATCCTCCATTTAAAAATAATAATTATTAGTAAACTTATAGAAATAATAGGTTAAAAACCTAATTATATCTATCTCTATGCTTTATTAATTTTTCAGGTGCAAAAGCTTTTCAAAAGCCATACACTTTATCAAGCCGAAAAGATTTTATTTTACATAATTCAGATTATGAATATTTTCTTGAGTTTGCTACTTCATCACTGCATTTAGATATTTAGTAAATATAATATAATAAGGACATGGCATATGTAAAGAAAAAAATTACATTTCTAGCAAAACAAAAGCAGCAGGCCTTTATTTACTGCTGTGAAGAAAGCCCTTTATGCCGTTAAGAAATATTTTATACATTAGACAGTACCTATGACACTATGCCAGCAGGTAAACCGGCCCAGCCATGCTTCTGCATGAATGGAACTTTTTATATTCGGCAACGTCATATGCAAATAAACTTGCTGGGAATAATGGTAAGTATTGAGTATGATATGGAATGAAAGGGACAGCATTGCTATACCGTTTATTCAGGGAGGATGTTACTATGAAGTACAGGACTAAAAACAGGCAAAACTTTTGGATCATTTTAACAGTATGCTTGGTTTCGCTTATTTGCATAAGCATACTGTTACCCAACCTGGCAGACAAGAGATCTGAAATGGGCGCCGTTATAAATGTTGTATACCCCAAAGCTTATGCATTTGACGATTATGATACCTGGAGAAAAATCATGGATGAAAACCCGGTGAATAATGGATTTTTAGAAGCCCTCAATAATTTTGCCTACAAAACCGGTGCCATGGTCCTTGCTGACAGTGGGAAGAATATTAACTATTCGCCTCTGTCGTTATATTATGCCCTTGCCCTGGCAGCCTCGGGAGCCCGGGGAGATACGGAAACTGAGCTGCTCGACTTGCTGGGCGTTCAGGATAAACAAACCCTTGCGGAACAATGCGGGAATTTGTACCGGCTGCTGTATACTGACAACGAGATAGGGAAACTGAAAATTGCTAATTCCATATGGATGGACAATAACATGAACGGAAAGCCCGTGGTTTTCAAATATGATTTTGTTGAGAAAGCAGCAGAAAATTTCTATGCCTCTGCCCATATTGTGGATTTTTCTGAAGAAAAAACAAAGAAAGCCATGGCAGAATGGATATCATCCAATACCAATGGAACCCTGTCGCCGCATATTGAATTATATGCTGATCAGATACTCTCAATCCTCAATACCGTATATTTCTACGACCAGTGGACTTACAGGTTTGACAGGGAAAAAACCGCCGAGGATGTTTTTTACCTGACGGACGGAAGTGAAATAAAATGTGATTTTATGAACCGAACTACCGACTCCGCCGGTTTTGCGAAAGGGAATGGTTTTACACGGGCGGCCTTGAGCCTAAAAAATGCAGGCCAGATGGTTTTCATACTTCCCGACGAAGGGGTATCTCCTTATGAATTGGTCTCGTCTCCTGAACGAATGCAGGAGGCTTTTGAAGGCGGAGAAAATTTTGCCGGCAAAGTGGTCTGGAAAGTGCCCAAGTTCAGTTTCGTCTCCATGTTGCCCATGACCAATATTCTTAAAGACTTAGGTATCAACAGGCCGTTCACCACTGAAGCGGATTTTGGAGATATTACCGACCATCTTGCCTATATAACCAGCGTACTGCAGGAAACTCATGTAGCCATTGACGAAAATGGTGTGGAAGCCTCTGCATATACCCAGATTGACTATACCGGTTCAGCTGCAGCAAAGCCGGAAGACCAGGCAGAAATGGTTTTAAACAGGCCTTTTATTTACGGGATAACAGCAGAAAACGGCAGCCTGCTTTTTGTCGGGATTTGTGAGAATCCTAAGGGATAGGGAATAGAACATATGTTTGCATTTAGTAATACTTAATGGTAAAATATAAATGGACTTATCTTAAAATACAGGGATGGTTATAATAACCATTCTTTTTTATATGAAAACTTGAGGTAAAAACATTATAGGAGTATGCCAGATGTCTGAAAGAATCATTCTAACCAATAAACAGGCCAGAAAATTTATGCTACTGAAACATGGACTCATTGGCAGTTACAGGTTTTCAGGCAAACAGGGAGTGCTGGATTTTGTCCGGCAGGCAGGCTGCATTCAATTTGACCCCATTGACATATGTGGTAAAAATGCTGAACTGGTACTTCATTCAAGAGTAAAAGGCTTTACCAAGGAGACGCTGTATTCACTTTTATATAAAGAAAGAACCCTGCTGGATTATTTCGATAAAAATCTAGCGATAATGTTAACCACAGACTGGCCTTATTTCCGCAGGTTCCGGGAAGTATATAAAACCAGTGTTAGAAGCCTTGACAAGGTAAATGCCGTCAGCAGGCAAATAAGAAATATCATTCTGGAAAAGGGGCCTGTCTGCTCTTCTGATATTGGCATGAATGAAAAGGTAGACTGGTATTGGAACAGTACCAATCTTTCACGGGCTGCATTGGAGGCCATGTATTTCCGGGGAGAGCTTGTAATACATCATAAAAAAGGTACAGTAAAGTATTATGACCTGGCGGAAAACGCTATTTGTTCCGAAGTGCTGAACGCTTCTGACCCAATTGAAGATGATTTTGAGCATAAAAAGTGGAGAGTGCTGCGGAGGATAGGCGGAGTTGGACTCTTGTGGAACAGGGCTTCTGATGCATGGCTCAATATACCTGAACTGAATACTAATGAAAGAAACAGAATATTTAAGGAACTGGTTGATGAAGGAAAAATAACCGAAGTTGTTGTGGAAAATATCAAAGACAGCCTGTATTGCCTGTCAGGTGACCTGGCATTGATTGATACGGTGTTGAAAGATACGGAGCTTAAGGGCCGGTGCGAAGTCTTGGCGCCTCTTGACAATATGCTTTGGGACAGGCGTCTTATCAGGGAACTGTTTGGCTTTGAATACAAATGGGAGGTTTATATACCTAAGAATCAGCGAAAATTTGGCTACTATGTACTGCCGCTGCTCTATGGGGACCGCTTTATTGGAAGAGTTGAGCCGGTATGTGACCGGAAGGAAAAAACAATGGCCCTGGAAAATATCTGGTATGAGAAAGATATAAAGCAGACAGGGAAACTGCAAAAAGCTGTGGAAGACTGCATGCACAGGCTGGCGGAATTTAATGGCTGCAGTTTCGTAGGTTGCGGGAGGAAGCTTGATGCACTATAAAGATGCAAAGTCCATATTGTTGCCCAAAAACGGTATGAACATTTACCGCGGATGCACCCATGGCTGTATTTATTGCGACAGCAGAAGCAAATGCTATAACATGGAACATGATTTTGAAGATGTGGAAATCAAAAGAAATGCTCCTGAATTGTTGGAAGAGGCCTTAAGGAGAAAACGCAGAAAGTGTATGATTGGCACCGGAGCCATGTGTGATCCTTACATGCATATAGAAAAAGAGGTCAAATACACAAGAAAATGCCTTGAAATTATTGACAAATACGGTTTTGGACTTGCCATCCAGACGAAATCCGATCTCATACTGCGGGATCTGGATTTACTTAAAAGCATAAATGATAAATCCAAGTGTGTGGTACAAATGACCCTTACCACGTATGACGAGAAACTGTGTAGTATAGTTGAACCTGCAGTATGTACCACAAAGAGGCGTTTTGAGGTGCTTAAAACTATGCACGAATACGGTATTCCCACTGTTGTGTGGTTCAGCCCAATTTTGCCCTATATAAATGATACGGAAGAAAACCTTCTTGGTATACTGGATTACTGCATCAGGGCCGGGGTTTACGGCATTATCAATTTCGGTATGAGCATGACCCTGAGAGAAGGCAGCAGAGAATATTTTTATTCAAAACTGGACATCCATTTTCCCGGACTGAAAAAAACATATCAAAAAAAGTATGGTTACAGTTATGAAATAAAAAGCGACCAAAATGAAAAGCTGATGAAAATCTTTAATGAAATGTGCAAAAAACATGGTATTATCTGCGATAATGAAGAAATATTCAACTTTATGTACTCTTACGAAGATAAGCAGGAAATGAAACAATTAAGTCTTTTTTAGACTGGAGTTTTTTGTAAAATATTAAAATCAGGTTAATAAGTATGTATTTGGTGGTATTATTAAATTGAGCGGCTGGTCAGAAAGACCAATAAAAAATATTCCAAGTTTATGTTGAGGAGTGATTATATGAATAGGGAAGAGCAAAGATTTTTCATCTGCAAAAAGTGCGGCAACTTTATAGGAATGATAAACTACTCGGGTAATCCTTTGACATGTTGCGGAGAGGAAATGCAAGAGCTTGTTCCAAACACCGTGGATGCTTCCCAGGAAAAGCATGTGCCTGTAATTAAGGTTGACAACAACAAGGTAATTGTCGAAGTCGGTTCTGCACCTCATCCCATGATTGAACAGCATTACATAATGTGGGTATATATCCTTACTGAAAAAGGAGGACAGCGTAAGATATTAAAGCCCAATGAAGAGCCGAGGGCTGAATTCCTCCTTACTGAAGACGACAAAGTTATAAGCGCTTATGAGTATTGCAACCTCCATGGACTTTGGAAGGCAGACGCATAAATATAACGTAAAATTTGACAAAGGAATGCAGAAAACTACAACCGGAGAAATATATACTTTTATAGTGGGTGAACCGTTAGCCGGGTTCACCCTTTTGTTTTGGCTAAAGCTATGGGATTTCTGCGGAAAGTTTGCTAAACTTATATAAAAATGTTTACATCCTGAACATACCCTTATTAAAATAAAATTTCGTGATAAACTTATGATAATACAACAAAACCTGGAATTGGTGAGTAAGAATGAATTTTAAGAAACATGTTATTGTGGTAGGGGGAGGGGCCTCGGGAATGATGGCCGCCATTTCCGCCCGAAGGCAAGGCGCTGATGTAACTATTCTTGAAAGAAATCCGCGCCTTGGCAAGAAAATATTGGCCACAGGAAACGGCCGGTGCAATTTTACCAACGTTAATGCCGATGTTGCGTATTATCATGGCGGCAACCCCAAATTTGTCTACAGCGCTTTGAACAATTTCAGCGTGGATGATACATTGAGATTTTTCAATAAACTGGGTATTGCACATAAGGTGGAGAGCATGGGAAAGGTATTCCCCATGTCTGACCAGGCATCAAGCATCCTTGATGTACTGCTTTATGAAATAAATGATTTGGGAATAAACGTTGTCTGTAATGCGTATGTAAAAGATATTACAATAAGCAACGGTGTATTTACAGTAAAGACAGAAACCGGGGAAGTATACCATGGTGACAGGGTTATTATCACCACCGGCGGCAAAGCGATGCCATCAAGCGGGTCTGACGGAAACGGCTATGATTTGGCGAAAAAGCTTGGCCATACTGTAAGGGATATTTTTCCTGCCCTTGTGCAACTTATGCTGGAAGGTACGTTTTTCAAACGCATAGACGGTGTTAAAATTGTGGGAACTGCCGGGGTTATATATAATAATAAAACCCTTGCTGAAGACAGGGGTGATATACTTTTTACTGATTACGGCATATCTGGCCCGCCCGTTCTGCAGATAAGCAGAAAAGCGGGAGAACTATTGATGGAAGGAAAAGATGTGTACTTAAAAGTGACTGTGATAGATTCCATGACAAGAGAGGAACTTAGAGAATTTATAAGAAAACGTATTCAGATAAATCCGCAAAAACCTGTTGACTTTAGTTTCGTGGGATTCATAAACAAAAGGCTGATACCCGTCGTATTGTCAGAGGCCGGGATTAATGACCTGAAACGGCCTGCATTAAGCCTTACGGAAAGGGAACAGGAGCGGATAACGGACATCCTTACTGACTGGCGTTTTAGGGTAAAGGGGACCAGGGGCTGGACCAGCGCCCAGGTGACTGCCGGCGGAGTTGATACAAGGGAAATTGATCCGGGTACTATGGAATCCAGACTGGTAAAAGGTTTATACTTCGCCGGGGAGATAATTGACATTGACGGGCAATGTGGTGGGTTTAACCTTCAGTGGGCCTGGTCATCAGGATATATATCGGGACAAAATGCAGCTATGTAAATGCAGACACGAGGTTATTCCAGGACAAAGAGAAAGTTCTCTTGCCTGGGTAGGTTTGCGTAGGTTAAGGATGTGAGTCCGATCACGTGCCAGTATTTCCGGGAGAATAAAGGAGGTTTTATGCTAAGGATTGCCAATATAAAGGTGGGAATTAATGAAGCTGTAACCGAAAACGAGGAAAAAGAGGCATTAAGGCGCAAGATACTTGCCATGCTGAGAATCAGCCATAATGATTTGATTGATTTTACCATATTTAAAAAATCCATAGATGCCAGGAAGAAAGGTAACATATACTTTGTATATACTGTTGATGTAAGCGTCCGGAACGAAAAAAAGGTCCTTGATAAACATAAGGGAACAGAGGTTATACTCACTCCTGACCATTCATATAAAGGCGTTAGCTTTGGCACCCAGAGGATGACTGAACGGCCTGTTATCGTCGGCATGGGTCCGGCAGGCCTTTTCGCGGGGCTATTGCTTGCCAGAAACGGCTATAAGCCTGTTGTCCTTGAAAGAGGGGACGATGTTGACAAAAGGACTGAAAAAGTGGAAGGATTCTGGAAGGGCTTGTCCCTAGACACTGAAAGCAATGTACAGTTTGGGGAAGGCGGTGCAGGCACTTTTTCTGATGGCAAGCTCAATACGCTGATTAATGACAAAAGGTGCCGCTTTGTAATAGAAGAGTTTGTCAGGGCCGGAGCTCCGGAAAAAATCCTTTATGAAAACAAGCCTCATATAGGGACGGATATGCTGAAAACGGTGGTAAAAAACATGCGGCATGAGATAACCGAATGGGGCGGTGAGGTAAGGTTCCGGGCAAAAGTTACTGACTTTATAATCAATGATGGTAAAATAAAAGCCCTTGTCGTCAATGAAAATGAAAAGTTAGACTGCGAAACAGTTGTACTGGCCATAGGGCACAGTGCCAGGGATACCTTTGAGGTATTGTTCCGCAGGGGTGTATACATAACTCAGAAACCTTTCTCTATTGGAGTGAGAATTGAACATCTCCAGGAAACCATAAACATGGCCCAATATGGTGACGTTTATAACCATCCGGCTCTGGGCGCGGCAGACTATAAACTTTCATACCATTCAAATAACGGTAGGTCTGCCTACACCTTCTGCATGTGCCCGGGCGGGTATGTGGTGGCTGCTGCGTCGGAAAGTTGCGGCGTCGTCACCAACGGCATGAGCGAATATAGAAGAAATGGGGAAAATGCCAATTCCGCATTATTGGTGGGGGTTAAGCCTTCTGATTTTGGCAGCCCGCATCCTTTGGCAGGCGTGGAATTCCAGAGGAAGTGGGAACGGATGGCATATGAACTGGGAGGGAGAAACTTCCATGCGCCGGCGCAATTAACAGGTGATTTCCTGGCTGACAAAGTAAGTACTGCCTGGGGCAGTGTGAAACCTACCTATAAACCCGGTGTGACATTTGCTCCCCTGAAAGAATGCCTGCCCGGTTATGTTGTGGAGACACTTAAAGAAGCTATTTTGTACTTTGATACCAGGATAAGGAATTTTGCCATGCCTGACAGCATTTTAACCGGTGTTGAAACCAGGAGCTCCTCTCCTGTAAGAATAAACAGGGATGAGAATTTCATGTCCAACATAAAAGGTATTTATCCGGCTGGGGAAGGGGCCGGTTACGCAGGAGGCATTATGTCTTCAGCAGTGGACGGAATTAAGGCTGCGGAGAAAATTATGCAGAAATATGCTCCCTTTGTAAAATTATGAGAAGTATTCTTGATTGAAAATTGTTGATGTTATTCGCTGTTTCCTAAGGAAATTTCCAGTCACACGGACATAACTGTAAACACGGTGAAAAGTTTCATAAAAAATATTTATAGCATACTGGGGTAAACAGGTGTGTTCAGATTGCCAACAGGGCAAGGTAAATTGATATAATGAAATAATAAAGTAAACATTTGTAAAATGTATCACATAAAAGTATTTCATGGTTCAAGTATTACTTGTAAAGCCTTTCAAAAAAACTTTTATATAAACAATCCACAATAATCAAAATATTATGAATAAATTGTAAAAAATTAAAATTAGGACTTCTTTTTTTATGCAATGAGTGATATATTGTTAAACAGTTAGCTAGTTAATAATTGTAATGCTAATTATAAACATGCTAACTAAATACGATGAAAGGCGGTGAGATACCGCAAAATGAAAAACTTGGAAGAAAACAGGAATCTATTCAGAGATGTGATACGCCTTTTGATTGGAATTGCGATAAAACATAGAAAGATTATGCAGCATCACCTGCAGGAAACAGGCATTTTTCAAGCCCAACACCGGCTGCTGATGCAAATTTCCAGGAACCAGTTCGCTTCGCAGAAAGAACTGGCTGAATCAATGGGCGTATCCACTGCAACCATTGCAGTAACTTTGAAAAAACTCGAAAGGGGGGGATATATCAATAAAATAATGAATAGTCAGGACAACCGCCTTAACCAGATAACCATTACGGAAAAAGGACACAAGGTTGTTGAACAGAGCAGGAAGATTTTTGAAAGCATTGAAAAGAAATTGTTTGAAGGAGTTACAGAGGAAGAACTTAAATCCCTTTTTTCCATAATGAAAAAAATCGATGCCAATTTAAATATAATAGAATCCAATATAGAATCTGAAAGAGGAAAGGACTAAATGTATGAAAATATACTGGAAGTATGCAAAACCTTATCTGCATGCATTCATCATCGGACCCATCCTTATGATTGTCGAGGTCGTAGGCGAAGTTATCATGCCGCTTTTATTGAGCAAAATTATCGACAACGGTGTGAACGGCCAGAGAGGTACTATCTACATTATTTCTATGGGTGTTGCGATGATACTGACAGCTCTGGGCATGATGGCTGGAGGTACAGGAGGAGCCTATTTTGCCATTAAGGCTTCAGCGGGATTCGCTAATGATTTAAGGAAGGATCTGTTCAGGAAAATTCAGAAATTTTCCTTTGCCAATATCGACCAGTACAGTACCGGTTCTCTCATAACACGTCTTACCAACGACATTACTGTAATTCAGGACATGATCCAGATGATGATGAGGATGGCCCTGAGAGCCCCCGGCATGCTTATAGGCGCCCTTATTATGGCGTTTTCACTGAATCCCAGACTGGCGCTGGTTATTTTGTGCGCCATACCTATATTGTCAATTTCGATTTTTTGTATATTAAAAAAAGGTTTTCCGCGGTTTTCAGCCATGTTGAAGAAACTTGACAATCTCAATACAGCTACCCAGGAAAACCTTACAAATATCAGGGTTGTAAAATCCTTTGTAAGGGAAAGCTACGAAGAGCAAAAGTTTGACAAGGCAAATACGGAACTTAGGGAGAAAGCACTCCATGCTATGAAGACAGTCATCTTTACCATGCCCATTATGACATTGACCATGAATTTCACTACTTTGGCCGTAGTATGGTTCGGCGGCAACATGGTTATAAAGGGAAGCATGTCTACTGGGGTGCTCATTGCCTTTGTTAACTATGTGGTACAAATTCTTATGTCCCTGATGATGGTTTCCATGATAATTTTGAACGGTTCCAGGGCGTTGGCTTCCACCAGGCGTATCAGGGAAGTGTTTGAAACAAATATTGATATTGTTGACGATAACGCCCCCAGGAAGGATATGACCGTCCAGCGCGGGAAAATCGAGTTCAGGAATGTATGTTTTAAGTACCATAAAAACAACCCCAAGTGGATTCTGGATAATATTAATCTTACCATAGAGCCCGGAGAAACCGTCGGCATATTAGGTTCCACAGGAAGTGGAAAGACCAGCCTTGTGCAGCTTATTCCGAGACTATATGATGCCGATGAAGGGGAAGTGTTGGTGGATGGTGTAAATGTAAGAGATTATTCCCTTAAAAACCTTCGGGACGGAGTCAGCATAGTCCTTCAGAACAATGTATTATTCTCGGGGACTATAAAGGAGAATCTCAGGTGGGGCGACGAGAATGCCGATGACGAAACCATTCATGAGTTTGCGGATTATGCCCAGGCCCACGGGTTCATTACTTCCTTTGAAAAGGGTTATGAAACAGAGCTTGGGCAAGGCGGCGTCAATGTTTCAGGCGGACAGAAACAGAGGCTGTGTATTGCCAGGGCCCTGCTGAAGCAGCCGAAAATACTTATTCTCGACGACAGCACCAGCGCTGTGGATACGGCAACAGAAGCGAGAATCAGAGAGAAGCTGCGTAATGTGCTGAAAAATACGACAAAAATAATCATAGCCCAGAGGATATCCTCTGTTATCGACGCAGATAAGATTGTGGTTATTGATGACGGGAAAATCATTGGCGTGGGCACTCACCAGGAACTTATAAGGGAGTGCAGTGTGTACCAGGAAATTTACTATTCTCAGACAGACAGCGGGGTGACGGCATAATGGGCAGGTTAACCGAAGAAAGAAAAAGCACATTATTGCGAAGATATGGAAGCGGAAACGGAAAGAACATTTTTGGACCCGGACCTGGGAGGAGACCGGGTTTCAGGCCGGGACCCGGACCAGGACCTGGCGGCCCCCGTGGATTTGCCGCTGGTTTGCGGGGCAGCAAACCCCAGAATATTTTACCAACAGTTAAGAGGCTATTTTCATATATCGGCCGTGATAAAATCAAGATACCCTTTGTATTTGCGTGTGTACTTGCTAGTACCTTTGCCCATCTGGGTGGAAGTTACATTTTGAGGCCTGTTATTAACAACCTGGTTTATGCTGATATTTCGGTGCAGGAGAAAATTCACAATCTAATAATGGGACTTCTTCTGATGGGAGCCATTTATATTGGTGAAGTGATATGCTCCTATGCCCAGCAGAGGATCATGATAGAAATATCACAGAATGCCATAGTCAGAATCAGGAAAGACCTTTTCAGTAAAATTCAGAAACTGCCACTGAAATTCCATGATACCCATACCCACGGCGAAATCATGAGCCGCTTTACCAATGACGTGGATATGGTGGCCATGATGATGAACAATACTCTGCCCCAGGTGTTTTCAGGCATTGTGTCCCTGATAGGCACCCTGGCCCTGATGTTTTTCACCAACTGGATTCTGTCAGTTATTATCCTTGTTACAACTCCTGCCTTGTTTTATGTGGGCAGTATTATAGGCAAACGGAGCTATAAGTATTATGTGGGACAACAACAGGCCCTGGGTGCGGTTAACGGGTATACTGAAGAAATGGTTACCGGCCTTAAGGTAGTCAAGGTTTTCTGCCATGAGGATACGGTGCAGGAAGAATTTGAATTCCTGAGCAACGAATTATATGAAAACCAACGCAAGGCACAGTTTTTCGGCAGCATCATGGGACCTGTCATGGGAAACTTAAGCCAGGTAAGTTATGCCATATCCGCTACTGTAGGTGGTATACTCTGCCTCACTGCTAATTTCGACATCGGCGGCCTTATGATATTTACCAATTATTCCAGGCAGTTTTCAAGGCCCGTAAACATGCTGGCACAGCAGGTTAACATGATTCTGGCGGCACTGGCTGGCGCAGAAAGGGTATTCAACGTAATGGATGAAGAACCTGAACCGGCTGACCCTGCCAATGCCATAGAAGTTTGCAATAATGGAAGTAAAAGGGAAGACGCCCATCTCATAAAGGGCGAACTGGTTCTGAAAAATGTAACTTTTGGGTATACGCCTGAAAAGACTGTGCTGAAAAGCATTAATGTTACGGCAAAACCGGGCCAGAAAGTCGCTTTTGTTGGTTCCACGGGAGCCGGGAAAACAACCATAACAAACCTGATTAACAGGTTCTATGACATAGAGAACGGACAGATTTTCCTGGACGGTATAGACATAAAGCAAATAAAGAGGGATTCGTTAAGAAGAAATATTGCCATGGTGCTCCAGGATACCCACCTGTTTTCCGGAACTGTCAGAGAGAATATACGTTACGGGCGTCTTGACGCCACTGATGAGGAAGTGGTGGCTGCGGCAAAGATAGCAAATGCACATTCATTCATTGAACGCTTATCCGATGGTTACGATACCATGCTTGACGGTGACGGCACAAACTTAAGCCAGGGCCAGCGCCAGCTGCTGAATATAGCAAGGGCAGCCATATCCAATGCACCTATCCTTATACTGGATGAAGCTACCAGTTCCGTTGATACGAGAACTGAAAAGTACATTCAGCAGGGCCTGGACCAGCTGATGAAAGGCAAGACGACCTTTGTCATTGCTCACAGGCTTTCCACCGTCCGCAACTGCGATTTGATTATTGTGCTGGAAAACGGAGAAATCATTGAGCAAGGATCCCATGAAGAACTTCTTGAAAAGAAGGGAAGATATTACCAGTTGTATACAGGGGCCATCGAGCTTGATTGAGGGAAAACAGGCCTTATTACGCCGCAGGCGAGGCGTTTGCCGGATCCGCCCGCTGGCTGCGTCCTGTAATCATCCGGGTTTTCATGGATAATTACTGCCTTGCCGATAACATCTTCAACTTTGAACTTACCGGTAAAAAAGCACATGCGTGCGTACCCGTTATTTGAAAACAAAACAGGGAAATCTCCTGCATGATTGCCATGGGGCTGTTTGTCCGGATTCCAGTGTCCGCCTGAAGACTGAAACGGGTCTTCGGGATCACCCGGCTGACAATTACCGGTTTCGTGTATATGAAATCCATGGGGACCTATGGGAGGTTTCCCTTTTTGGGCCGGACTGTATGGAGGCAGGCCACTGACTTCAATGCAGACTTCCGTGCCACCGGGGACATCCCGGAATATCACTATTCCTTTAATCTGTGGAGCCAAAGGCCCGCCTGAGATGTACGCAACGGCAGTCATACCCTGGCCGTGAAATGGTGTGTTGAATGACATATTATTGTAATTAATATATTGAGGAAACATATACATGAGATTTCTCTCCTTTATTTGATTATTAAAATGAAAGAATAACTTAATGTATTTCCCTGGAATAATTTATGATTTTTAGCTGCAGAAGGTTACATAAAATGCACATTATAAAGTTTTCTGACAGCAGCGGGGATACTCAAATCATTGAATCTATCGAATCTGGGATTATAAAGAACGGGAATTCACGCTGAAGAGAATGACGGGAGAAAAGGTAAAATAACATAATAAGTATTTATCCGGGAGGGATTTTGAAATGAAATTTGGCGTTGATTATTATCCTGAACACTGGCCGGAAGAAAGATGGGCAGTTGATGCAAGGCTTATGAGGGAAGCGGGCATTCAAATTGTGCGCATGGCTGAATTTGCCTGGGCAAAGATGGAACCGGAGGAAGGCAACTTTGATTTCGGATGGCTGGACAGGGCAATTGAAACCATGGGAAGGGAAGGCATAAAAACAGTACTGGGCACGCCTACAGCTACGCCTCCCATATGGATTATCGAGAAAAATCCTGATATGCTGCCGGTAAATAATGAAGGTTTAAGGCTTGGTTTCGGCGGCCGCCATCATGACTGCCAGTCAAACGCGTATTACAGGCAACATGTCAAACGTTTTGTAACGGTAATGGCAAGACATTATTCCGATAACCCGAATGTCATCGGGTGGCAGATTGACAATGAGTTCGGCAACAGCCACCTTAACCTGTGCATGTGTGATTCCTGCAAAGAGGCATTCCATAAGTGGCTTGAGAAAAGGTACGGTACAATAGAAAACCTGAACAAGGCCTGGGGAACAGTATTCTGGAGCCAGACATATTCAAGGTTTGACCAGGTACCGGTACCCCTGCCGACGCCCAATGCTCACAATCCAAGCCTCCTTTTGGACTGGAAACGGTTTGCTTCGGACTTGATAGTGGACTTTCAAAGACAGCAGGTTGAAATAATCCGCAAAGAGTGTCCGCACCATTTTATAACCCACAATTTTATGGGTTTTGCCGATAAAGTCAGCTATTTTGACCTGGCAAAGGATTTGGATTTCATTTCCCATGACCAGTATCCCATGTTGTTCAGTAAAGGGAAATACCCGGTATCACCTCCTTCAAGGCTTGCCGCAACCCTGGATTTAATGAGGGGGATAAAGCAGAAGTCCTTTTGGATTATGGAGCAGCAGGCAGGACCCAACGGATGGGAGACCATGAGCCATTCCCCAAGACCGGGGCAGTTGGCTCTGTGGACATACCATTCCGTTGCCCATGGCGCAGATGCGGTTGTATTTTTCCGATGGAGAACATGCCTTTTCGGGACTGAACAATACTGGCACGGCATACTTCCCCATAGCGGAGAACCTGAAAGGCGTTACGAGGAGATAAAGAAAGCCATACAGGAACTGGCGCCTGTAATGGATTATTTTAAAGGAGGTCTGCCGGATTCTGAGGTGGGTATTTTATACAGCTATGACCAGAACTGGGCATTTCAGATTCAGCCCCATCATCATGAACTGGACTATAAAGAACACCTTTTGGGTTATTATGAAGCATTCTATGATGCCAACATACCTGTAGACATGCTATCCGAAGAACAGGATTTCTCCAAATATAAGCTATTGATTGCTCCACTGCTGTTCCTGGTAAAGCCTGAACTTGTCAGGAAACTGGAAGATTACGTAAAAAATGGCGGCCATCTTGTACTGACCATGCGCTCAGGAGTTAAGGACTGGAACAACGCAGTAATACCTGAAACTTTACCCGGTTACCTTTCCTCCCTGACAGGCATTAGAATACCGGAATATGACTGCCTGGTGGGTATTGAGCAAGCTGTGAGATGGAACGCTTCGGGGCTTTATGACTTAACAGAACCGGTAAGTAAATGGGCGGATATTATCAACCTCAACGGGGCCAACGCCCTGGCATATTATGTAAAAGATTACTACAGGGATACTCCTGCCATCACCATGAATTGTTATGGCAAGGGAATAACATATTACGTGGGAACGGAACTGGGACCGGAAATAATGAAAAAATTCATAACATATGCAACCTGCAAGGCAGACGTCCATCAAATTATAATTTCTCCGGAAGGAGTGGAGGTAACCCGCCGCAAAGGCGTGGACGGGTACTATATTTTCGTTCTTAACCATACCGCAATATCCCAGGCTTTGGAGATAGACAGTGGATGGCAAAATGTCCTGGGAGCGGAAAACCTAAAAGGGAATAAACTGGTGCTTGAACCTTATGGGACAGCCATTTTCAGGGCATGTTAAACGCTTTCCCAGCGGCCTGTTGTACCGCAGGGTAAAACGATGGGGCTTCCTGACACGGGGAGCCCTAATTCATAACTGATCACTTTACCCCCAAACCTTTTCTGCACTGCCATTATAAGCATGTTTTTCACCACAGTGGGAGAAAGGCTGGCAGTATAGGAATTAACCATGAAAAACAATGGCTTGTCTGATAATACTTTTACACAAAGCTCAATCAAATTGAAAAGTTCATCCTCAATTTTCCACAATTCCCCGTTGGGACCACGGCCATACGAAGGAGGGTCCATGATGACTGCTTCATATTGCTTTTGCCTGCGTATTTCCCGCTGGACAAATTTCATTACATCATCGGTAATATATCGCACAGGTTTATCCTGTAATCCTGAAAGAGTTATATTTTCTTTTGCCCGTGTAACCATGCCCTTGGAGGCGTCCACATGGCATACTTCCGCACCTGCATAGGCAGCTGCGACGGTAGCACCGCCTGTATAGGCAAAAAGGTTCAGAACGCGGACTGGTCTTTGGGCATCTTTAATCTTTTTTATAATCCATTTCCAATTTACAGCATGTTCGGGGAACAGACCCGTGTGTTTGAAACCTGTAGGTTCTACGTAAAATGACAGATCTCCATAACGGATGGTCCATCTTTGGGGAATCTTATTCAAATACTCCCAATGTCCTCCGCCGCTTTTACTCCTGTGGTAATGGGCATCTGCCCTGTTCCATTTATCCGTGTTACCCTGCACAGGCCAGATTGCCTGAGGGTCCGGACGCCTTAATATGTATTTTCCCCAGCGTTCAAGCTTTTCACCGCCACCGGCGTCAATGAGCTCGTATTCTTTCCAATCGTCTGCCAAAAGCAAATTTTATCATTCTCCTTAAAAAAGGCTTATACATAATATTCTTTCTGAAACATATTACTGCAATACCACATTTAATGTCAATTCCTGAACATCAATGTCCATCATAATATTTATAGCAAGTCACTGCTGAAAATTTGTGACGTTTTTCAAACAAGGCAAAATAAGCTTACTTTATGTCAAAAAAGTGGCATGTCATGATCATAGGGCATGAAGGCCCTCACGATATCCGTATAAGCGACAAGAAACCAACTATACGCGGCTTGGGCATCATGCACCATGCTTCATTGGCAACCGGGCACTGCTATGGAATGGTTGAAAAGTTTGGAAAACTTGCAGGTATTGAGGTTGTCAGGATCAGGCAATTAATACCGATAATTATACAAGGTGATTAATTATTGTATTGAATATATATGCAATTTGTAGTAAATTAGAGGGGTAGACTGTTTAAAAGGGGTAATTTGATTTAATCTTAGAATATTTCAAGTAAATTATGTATATTTATGTATTGACAAAAACTTTTTCCTAATGTATTGTATATTTATACAATAATTATTCAAATCAATGCATAAGTATGCAAATATAGTTAAAAGGGGAAATCGAGGTATGAAAAAAATTATTGCTTTGGTTGCTGCAATTGCAGTTTTGATCCTTGCGTTTACGGGATGCAGTACTCAGAACGCCGGTACAAAAGGCGCTGATTCGGCCAAAAGCGAAAAGAAGGTTGTAAAGGTAATTGACATTCCTTTGACCCAGGAGGAATATGCTTTTGGAGTGGACAAAAACCAACCGGAACTCCTTGACAAGGTAAACGAGTTTATTGACAAGATTATGTCTGACGGGACATATGAAGAGATTCTTGACCGGTATTTCGGTGACGGTGAACCTCAGCCGGTGGATTCCGCTGAACTTGATCTGTCAAAAGACCAGCTTGTTGTAGCTACAAATGCAGGATTTGAGCCTTTTGAATATATAGTAGGTGACAAGTATTACGGTATTGATATGGAAATAGCCAAGCTGCTTGCAGATTATCTGGGCAAAGAGCTTGTTATAAGCAATATGGATTTTGATGCCGTTTGCCTTTCCGTAGGGCAGTCAAAAGCGGATATCGCAATGGCAGGCCTTACAATAAAGGAAGACAGAAAGGAATATGTCAACTTTACCAAGAAGTACCATGATGCAGCGCAAAAGCTCATTGTAAAGGCAGACGACACCACTTTTGACAACTGTAAAACTGCTGAGGATGTGGAAAAGATCCTTGCAGGCTTTGACAAAAATGTAAAGATAGGCGTGCAGAACGGAACCACGGGCCAGCTTTACGTGGAAGGCGATGAAGACTGGGGCTTCTCGGGCTACAATGTAACATGTGTTGGTTACAAATCTGGTTCCCTTGCCGTCCAGGATATGTTGAACGGAAATATAAATTATGTTATTATAGATGAGGCACCTGCTCAGTTTATTACTGATGCGTTCAATGCCCTCAACTGATTGGCGGATACTCAGCTATTACATGAGAATGTAAAAAGTTTTAAAAATTTAACTATAATAATACCCCACAACAATAGTGGGGTATTATGACTGTAAAGGATTTGAGAATGGGAAGCTTTGAAAAGAAGGTTTTAAAATTCTGGGATATCTTTTATAATTATGGCGGTTATTCCAAGGTTTTAACCGGTCTGAGAAACACCGTATATATCGCTGTTGTCGGGTTGGCATTAGGAATTATAATAGGCACGGTAATAGCGGTTATCGAGGTATTTCCCAAATACCGGAGGCTCCCGAGGATACTCAACAGTATATGTTCTTTTTATGTTGGGTTGTTCAGGGGTTCGCCCATAGTGGTGCAACTTTTGGTGGCGTATTATGTAGTTCTGCCTTTGCTGGGCGTGAATATACCGGCCATCAATGTCTGCGTGCTGGTTTTCGGGCTGAATAGCGGCGCGTATGTTTCCGAAATGATGAGAGGCGGAATCTTGTCCGTTGATCCGGGGCAGATGGAAGCAGGACGCGCTCTTGGCCTGTCTTACGGTACAACCATGATGAAGATCGTGGTTCCCCAGGCTGTTAAAAATATTTTGCCCACCCTGGGTAACGAATTTATCGCCCTGATTAAAGAAACATCCGTCGTAAGCTTTGTGGGCGCCGCTGACCTGTATGTGGCATTCAGCTATATCGGTACCAACAGTTATGAATTTATGGTTCCGTATCTTGTCATGGCGTTGATTTATATTGTAATGGTCATGATAATTGCGCTGTTTGTCAAAATGATGGAAAGGAGCCTAAGAAAAAGTGATAGACGTAATTGATCTCAGAAAAAATTTCGGCGACCTTGAAGTCCTTAAAGGTATCACAACAACCATAAAAAAAGGGGAAAAAGTCGCTATAATAGGCCCTTCCGGCAGCGGAAAAAGTACATTTTTGCGCTGTCTTAACTGCATGGAGGACCCCACCAGCGGTTCCATCATATTTGAAGGCGTGGATATCGCGGACATGAGGGTTAACATAAACGTGCACAGACGCCACATAGGCATGGTCTTCCAGCACTTCAACCTGTTTAATAACAAGAATGTTATTGACAACATTATGCTGGCGCCGGTATTGATAGGATTACAGGACCTTCGCAGAAAAAAGGTAAAAAATTTCTTTATAAAAATTTATAACCTGTTTGCCAGGAATAAAAAGGAACTGTACACGATAGAGACTACACCTGCCAAAATAAAGGAAGAAGCAAGGGAAAACGCCATGCGCCTGTTGAAAAGGATTGGCCTGGAAGATAAGGCAAATGCATATCCTTCAACCCTATCAGGCGGCCAGAAGCAGAGAATAGCCATTATAAGGGCTCTGGCAATGAATCCGAAGGTTATGTTGTTTGACGAACCTACTTCAGCCCTGGATCCTGAGATGGTAGGGGAGGTCCTTGACCTGATAAGGCAACTGGCCGATGAAGGTATGACCATGGTAATCGTGACCCATGAAATGGGTTTTGCCAGGGAAGTCGCAACCCGTGTGATATTTATGGACGAAGGAAGGATTGTGGAGGAAAATACACCTGATGAACTCTTTAACAATCCACAAAATCCCAGGACAAAAAGCTTTTTGTCAAAGGTCCTGTAAAGGGAAATAAGATAATGTCAATATAACTTGTGTCTGATATACAATACTATAAATTGCAATATTAAATGCCGTGAAAAATTTGGTAAATCCATTGCTTACTGGAATAAATTCTATACATCATACCGCCATTTCTATGGCTGACCTATAACCAAACATTCTTCTTGGATAT
>Ga0134101_1000545_pt1 | contig 42052 bp, 38 predicted proteins | sample 12_3_2metaG_FD_94446 | JGI IMG/M metagenome (GOLD analysis project Ga0134101, IMG submission 94446) | Switchgrass degrading microbial communities from high solid loading bioreactors in New Hampshire, USA - 12_48_3.3_201_A2 metaG | ecosystem: Engineered > Bioreactor > Semi-continuous > Anaerobic...
CTTGATGGTATAATAGTCATGAGACCTAAACGCTCCTTTCTGGGAGGTAATGGTTATGTTGGTGATTCCATTATACCAGAGGCGTTTCAGGTCTCATTTTTATTATTAAGTTAACAGAACATAATATATTAACCGGAGGTGCAGCATGGCAAACGAAGTGGAAAAATACATTGAAAGCTTCCCGGCAGAGATACGTGAACGGCTTACGGCAATAAGGAATATAATCCTTGAATCGGCGCCGCAGGCCACCGAAAGAATCTGCATGAGAATGCCCACATACGACTTGAATGGAAAATGGCTGGTTCATTACGCCGCCTTCAAAAACCACATCGGTTTCTACCCTCAGCCTGAAGGCATCGAGGCATTCAAGGAAAAGCTTTCGGGTTACAAGACTTCGAAAGGAGCGGTGCAATTTCCGCATAACAAACCGCTTCCCCTGGACCTTATACGTGAAATTGTCATGTTCAGGGTAAAACAGCAGGCAAAATAAGCAGTCGTTCACTGCTAAAGTTGCCATTATTCCGTCAATGCCGGCGGCTGTCAGTCCAACTCACACAGTAGCCGGTTCCCCAACGAAGTCGGTTTTTCCTGAAAAAATGCCCTGATGGATGTTAATCCCTCAGGGCATTTCACTCAGTTTCATGTTATTTGCCGGTTATCTCTGCATAAACCAATGTCTGGTTCAAAAGCTGGTATGCAATCTCTCCAAAGGTTACCGGCCCTGCGAACGGCGGAGTCGCTTTTCCATCAAGCTTGCCATAAAGGTAATTGAGAATGCAGTTGCAAGAAAAGATTGGCTTGATATCCCTGAACTCTTTCAGGCGTTCGCTGAAGCTCGCCGCATAATCTCTGACAGGCCGCGCAAAACGGTATTCCTTTCCTGCAAATACCGGGGCATAGAAATCAACTGTCTTTTTCTCTTCGGAAACCGATTTGATGGACACATTCACGTAAACACTGTTGTAATCTGCCACCAAGGGCAGTTGCGTATCTATTTTGTTCTCGGCTATATAATCCGATAATACCGCTTCTTTACCGTTGACCAGGCATTTCCCGGCTGCTAGAGAGTCTTCAGGAAATACGATTTTTGCATCTTTTTCATCAACGCTGAAGATGTTTACTATTCCGATGGATGCCACCTTGTCATCCGGCAGGCAAATATGCAATGCCACCGCTTTGTCATCGTATGACATACCGGTAATGCCGTCATAAACCTTCGCTTTCGAATCGGTCGAGAGATCATAGCCGGAGATCCATCCAACGATCGGATATAAAAACAAATCATCCGAATTCGGCGCTTCTTTTGCATAGAATACGGCAACATCGTTTGCAAAAGGCATGACCAGGAGTGACAATCCGTTTGGATAGGCATCTTTTGTTATATCCAGAATATTGCTCCTGTCATACACCACAGTTTTAAAATCAACCGCACATTCAAACTCGTTTACAAAAAGCCTGTCCTTGCATGTTATTCCGCCTTTTTCCGTAATAAAGTACGGTGTGGTTCCCGCAATCCACTTGCCTTTTGGCAATTGATTCAGCAATGACTCGTCTGCTGCGATATGCAGTATTCTTCCTTCTTTAATAAGTTTAATTGCTTCATCAAGACCAACAAACATATGATTAGTCCCCCCTATATCTTTTTCAGTGCTTCAATATCATTTTTCAGTATGGAAGCATATTTCGCAAAAAAAGCCCTCATTTCCTGCAGGCAATTATTCAGTTCCTGCGGTGTCTGGTTAGCCATATACTTTTTTTGCAATCTTGAAATTAAAAGATTCAAAGCAAGGCTCTTTGACTCGTATTTTGCCTGATTTGTGATAAGCTTCTCAAATTTCTCATCCAGTTCCAAAGCAAGTCCCTCCTTAAGTGCGCGATTACTCAGGCAACAAACCGGCTTTTCCAGGGATAAAGGCCTTTGCCTTTAAACGCCGGCCAAGGTGCAAATAAACAGCGGTTTATTTTTATTTATCAACTTACTGGATAAATTAAACAGCAAATATTAATCTTGGGCGCCTTTTTCAGAAACATACGGACATTTAATATTACGGCAATCACAAAAGAACCGGTCAGGCTCATATTGAGAACGGTGAGGAATATCTTATCCATCGCCCGGCTCCTCCTTGTACTCATCAATCAGGCGCTTCAGTTCCGCTGCCTGTTCCGGTGTCAGCTTTCTCCCGTTAAAAAAGGCCGCAATGAACTTCGGCAGCGATCCGCCGAAAACCTCCTCAACATAGCGGCGGCTTTCCCGCGCCATTTGCTCCTCACGGGTCAGCAAAACAGACACCATAGCGTTCTCATTTTAAAAACTCCCTTGTCGCACAGCTTCTTCAGCACCGTGTAGGTCGTGGATTTCTTCCAGTTAAGTTCGCGGGCGGCGATGGAGACCAGGTCGGGCGATGAAATCGGCGCGTTGCGCCAGATAAGGGATGCGAGTTTTTCCTCGGCCTCGGTCAGGCTGATACTTTTTGCCATGGCAATCCTCCAGTCTAAATATCTTAGACCAAATTTATCAATGGGTTAAGCATAATCGGGAGCACCACCCTACAAAGGCTTCGGGCTCATATATTTTACATTGTGTAAAATTTACTTGACATTTAGTAAAGATTCATATACAATTATTTCAGTCACGATTATATAGTTAGGAGTGAGTGTAATGGGTGCGAACCACCAGATGCTGGCAGATGTCCTGAGGATTATTCTTATACTTGCCCTTATGGTTTTCATATTATCCCGCAAAAGCTCAGGGATAAAGGAGTATGACGAACGGCAATACCTGGCCAGGAGCAAGGCATATAGGGCAGCTTTCTGGATGCTTGCCGGCTACTTCTTTCTTTACGCATTCCTGAACGACGTATGCGAAATACGATGGGCCGACTTGACCACCGCAACATTCATCGGCTTTTTCCTGGCATTGAGCGTCTTTGCCATTATATGCATTATTACTGACTCCTTTTTCTCATTCAGGGATAAGCCAGGTCAGCGTTTCATCTTTCTCCCGGTTCTTTTTGCCGCAAACCTTTTGTTATTTGCCCTTAACCTGGCTGACGGCACGTCCATCCTGACAGACGGTCTGCTGAACTTTCACAGTTTGAATCTCGTTGCGGCAATAGCTATAATCCCCATTTATATAACACTGGTTTTCAGGTATTATCACGAGAAAAGGCAAACCGAAAAGGAGTAGTCTATGAAGAATTTAAGGCTTAAGGCTGCACGTGCAGCTTTGGACATGTCTCAGCAGGATCTGGCCGATGCGGTGGGCGTATCGCGGCAAACCATCAATGCCATTGAAAAGGGTGACTATAACCCCACCATCAAGCTGTGCATCGCAATATGCCGGGTTCTTGGCAAAACACTGGATGAGCTTTTCTGGGAAGAAGAAGCGTGAAAAACAGGGCGGCGCGTTTTGCGCCGCCCTTTTCCCATGGTCTTGAACCTGTCCCTTTTTAGAAGCATCTTTCATTTTCTTTCTTTTCGCATTTGCCATACTTGGCGCACCTGTAACAAACCTCGTTGGTGAGGCCCTTGCCGTCGAAGAACTCCTTCAGGTTCTCCAGTGTCGTTTCGGCAATATTGCGGAGCGCCTCGTCGGTTAAGAACGCCTGGTGGGACGTTACAATGACGTTTGGCATGGAAATCAGCATGGCAAGTGTGTCATCCTTGATGACCACGTTGGAGTAGTCCTCGAAGAAGAGTTCCGATTCCTCCTCATACACATCCAGGCAGGCGCCGCCGATTTTGCCATCCTTGATGGCGTTAAGCAGGGCCTCGCTGTCCACAAGCGCGCCCCTTGAGGTATTTACTATATAGACGCCATCCTTCATCATCCCGATGGCATCCTTGTTGATTATGTGATAGGTCTCCTTCGTCAGGGGGGCATGAAGCGAGATAATGTCCGACTTTCTGAACAGTTCTTCCAGTTCCACGTATTCTATGCCGCTGTCCTTTGCCGGGAAAGGATCGTAGGCGATAACCTTCATGCCGAATCCCCTGCATATGTCCGCGAATACCCTGCCGATCTTGCCCGTCCCGATGATTCCCACCGTTTTCCCATGCATGTCAAAGCCGGTCAGCCCGTTGATGCTGAAATTGTGGTCGCGGGTCCTTATATACGCCCGGTGGATTTTCCGGTTCAGCGTCAGGATCAGGGCCATGGCGTGCTCCGCGACGGCATGGGGCGAATACGCCGGGACCCTTACCACATGTATCTTGCCAAACGCGGCTTTGAAATCCACGTTGTTGTACCCGGCGCAGCGAAGAGCAAGAATTTTTATGCCAAACCCGCTCAACACGTTGATGGTTCTCTCATCAATAACGTCATTGACAAAAGCAACCACGCCGTCCAGGCCATTACACATCATGGCCGTGTCTCCGTTCAGCTTGCTCTCGAAATACTTGAACTCAAAGCCGTATTTATCCTTTAACTTGTCAAACCATATCCTGTCATATGGTTTTGTATCGAAAAAGCCTATTTTCTTCATTATGGCCGACTCCTTTCAATCTGCGGTTTTCATATATTATGTATCTTTTTATATTTACCACCGTTTATGCCCATTCAGTTATCAATACGCAACTGTTTTACGCACATGCGGACCATCCCCGCGGAAGACATTTTGTGTTATACTAAAGAAGGAATCGGTAATATAAACATTTATGTTGGTTTTCAGCAGTTTTGTTATTCATCATTCCATTCAGCCAATTATGTTATGAGGTGATAAAGTATGTGCAAGCCAAGATCCCTCAAGAGCAGGATCATCACCATGCTGCTGATGATCAGCCTCGCGGCTTTCATGTTGCCGGGCTGCGGCGCGGACAACCAAACCTCCGTAACCCCGGAGCCAACCCCAACCCCGGAGCCAACCCCTGAACCTACGCCGTCGCCGTCACCCAGCGCTTCGGGTACCAAAAAGAAAGGCCCTGTCTACGAGCCTACAGGGTATTCGCTGGCAGAGGCATATTCTGAATATTTTCTTATAGGCACCATCTATACGCCCAATACCCTGGTCGACCCGGAAAGAAGCCTGGTACTCGACCAGTTCAACTGCATCACGCCGGAAAACATCATGAAGCCTGACAGCATGCAGCCGAGCGAGGGTTATTTCGGCTTCACCCTTCCGGACGCCATGGTGAAGTTTGCCGAGGAGAACAATCTTAAGGTGGTTGGACATACCCTCGTATGGCACCAGCAGTCCGGAAGATTCCTGGGCCAGACCTCGGATCGCGAGAAGGCCATAGAACAGCTTCGCAACCATATTACCACCGTCGTCAGCCACTATAAGGGCAGGATTATGTCCTGGGACGTGGTCAACGAAGCCGTTAATGACGGCATGCCCCTTCCGGCTGACGGTGACTGGACCAAGTGCCTGCGTAATACACAATGGCTGAGATCCATCGGCCCCGAATACATCGAGATGGCATTTCGGTTTGCCCATGAGGCCGACCCCGACGCAAAGCTGTACTACAACGACTATAACCTTAATGATGAACACAAGGCCAACATAGTCTATGCCATGGTCAAGGACCTGAGGGAAAAGGGCGTGCCCATCCATGGCATCGGCATGCAGGGGCATTATAGCACCGATGTATCGATCGAGTCAGTGGAGAACAGCATTAAGAAGTTCTCGGAGCTTGGTGTCGAGGTAAGCATCACCGAACTGGATATTACCGTTAACGATGCCGCAGGATCCCTTACCCAGGAGCAGGAAATCAGGCAGGCCATTACATACGCAAAGCTGTTCAAGCTGTTCAAACAGTACAAGGATGCCATTGTAAGGGTAACCTTCTGGGGAACCATCGATTCTAAAAGCTGGCGCAGTCATATGTTCCCATGCCTGTTCAGAGGCGACTATACCCCCAAGGAAGCCTACTTTGCTGTTCTGAACCCGGAAAAATATCTCGCGGATCATGGCCTGGGTGGAGCAAAGGAAGTCAAGAAGATCCAGGCGATGTACGGAACCCCGAAGATCGATGGGGTTAAGGAAGAACTCTGGGACAAGTGTCCCGAGATCCATGTAAATAATCCCATCATGGCCTGGGAAGGCGCGAAGGGTGTTGTGCGCGTCCTCTGGGACGAAAACTTCGTATACTGTTTCATCGAGGTGGAAGACCCCGTATTGAACAAGGATTCGTCAAATCCTTACGAGCATGACTCCGTCGAGATCTTCCTCGACCAGAACAACGGCAAGACCGCGTACTACGAGGACGACGACGGGCAATACAGGGTCAACTTCGAAGGTTACGAATCCTTTGGCAGCGTGCCGGGCAAGGAAGGCTTCAAGTCCGCGGCGAAGACCACGCCCAACGGCTACGTCGTGGAAATGGCCATACCCCTGGTAAAACCCGCTTCCGAGGGCATGGTTATGGGATTTGACGCGCAGATCAACGACAGCAACGACCAGGGTGTCCGCGTAAGCATCATGAAGTTCAGCGACCTAACCGACAACACGTGGCAAAACCTTGAAAACATCGCGGATCTTGAACTGGTAAAGTAATACGGAACAGAGCATGAATGACGACAGCAGGGGATTTTTGTCCCCTGCTTTCGTTTAGTATTAAATATTTATTATTTTTGAAAAAAAGGCAAGCTTTATTCGCAGATATGTGATAGAATAACAGAAATACTTTTTTTATGCCCGAAGGGAGATTAAATGACTGATCGAATCAAATTGCACAATATTACATCCATCGAGCCTTATTACCAGGTAAGGCTCATCACCGACCTCAAGGACATGATGCTGCAATCGGCAGAGCTCTTTGGAAACAGGACGGCTTTCAGGTTCAGAAATTCACCCCAGTCCCAGGTTATATCAAAAACCTACAGGGAAGCCCTTGACGATATCAACGCATTGGGCAGTGCCCTGATCAAAATAGTTCCGGGTCGACCCAAGATTGCGATTATCGGTGAAAACAGGTATGAATGGATCATTGCCTTTCTTGCCGTTGTCAACGGGGCCGGTATTGCCGTTCCCATCGACAGGATGCTTCCTCCTGTTGAGTTGCGGAGGGTGCTTGAGCGCGGAGAAGTGGATGCAGTAATCTACTCGGAGCAATTCCACGAAACCGTAATGGACTTCGCCCGCGGCAATGACAGGATTAAAGCCTGTATCTGTATGAATCCCGGCGAGGGAACCAGTTCTCAGGACCAGGACAGATACTATTCCTTCCATGAACTCATTCAAAGAGGGTATGATCTTTTAGGCAAGGGTGATCAGTCCTACACGGGCATCAAGCCCGATAACAGAACCATGTGCGTTCTTCTTTTCACCTCGGGAACATCGGCCGATTCCAAGGCGGTTATGCTTTCCCACGAAAACCTGTGCGCGGATATCATGGGCATAGGCGGAGTCGTTCATGTAAAGCCCGGAGAATCGGTGCTTTCCATACTCCCGCTCCATCACACCTTTGAGAACACCGCAGGTCTTCTCTACCCGTTAAACTGCGGCATGACCGTTGCCATAAGCGACGGGCTCAAATATCTTTCCAGGAATATGACCGAATTCCGGCCGGATGTGCTTGTGGGGGTTCCCCTGATATTCGATAAGTTCAGGAAAAAGGTGGTCCAGGAGATTTCAAAGCAGAAAAAAACCTTCCAGGTTGGCCTGCTGAAGGGAGTCTCAAACGTTCTGCGGTTTGCAGGCCTCGACATGAGGCGCGTCCTGTTCAAGAAGCTGCTTGAACCCTTCGGTGGAAATCTCCGTGCCATCATTACAGGCGGAGCGGCCATGGAGCCGGATCTGGCCCGCTGGTATGACAGCATCGGCATCCATGTTCACCAGGGATACGGCCTTACCGAGACTTCCCCGGTGGTGGCAGGCTGCAATGATCGTGTGAGGAAACCCGGCACATGCGGCGAGCCCCTTCCGGGCGTCAGTGTTGCCATAGCCAATCCTGATCTGAAGGGTATCGGCGAGATCGTTGTAAAGGGCAGGACCGTTATGCTCGGCTATTGGAACGACCCTGAAGCGACCAGGAACTGCATGACCGACGGCTGGTTCCATACCGGGGATCTTGGAAGAATAGACAGGCGCGGCCTTCTCCATGTGACCGGAAGGCTGAAATCCATGATCGTACTGAAAAACGGCAAGAAGGTGTTCCCCGAAGAACTGGAGTTTCTCCTGAACAAACAGCCCTTCGTCAAGGAATCCTTTGTATGGGGCGAGACATTGGACGGCGGCGAGGTTGAGGTCTGCGCCAAGATAGTACTGGATCCGGAGAATATGCCCTGTGACCTGTATGACAACCAGGCCATCCAGAATATCCTGGACCAGGCCATCCGGGAGATCAACAAGCAGGTTCCCGCATACAAGGCTATCCGTTATTATGTGTACGGATATAAGGAACTCGTTAAAACCACGACCCTGAAAATCAAGCGGTATGTGGAGACCAACAGGATCCATAGGGCCCTGGAGAACCTGGCCATAAGCATTAAAAACGTATGCGGCAAGAATTTTGATGCGCTTGAGGCTGCCGAATAATATGGCTGTTGGGAGCGCGGCGACCAGGATTGCTTCGCCGGCCGCGCCTCTTTGCCATGAAATCTGGCCCGGCTTATCATAAATCTATGACTTCCCCGGTGGAAAAGAGATAGATGTACCGCTCCTTTACCTTCTTCCCGGTAAGGGTTTCAAGGGCCTTGGCATAATACCCGATCTGCGAGCTATAGCGCTCCCTGATTGTTTCCCCGCTGCCGGGCGGCACCTGGTCGGTCTTGTAATCTATGAGCACAAGGCCGTCAGGCTCTTCAAAGAAAAGGTCGATCACGCCCTGGAGCAGGATTGTTTCATGCCCCAGGTCTTCCCGGATACCCGGGTAAAGTTCACGACAGGGTATCTCGATATTGAAAGGCACCTCGCGGTTGATGCTGCCGCATGACAAAACCCGCATTCCCAGTTCGGAGTCCAGGAATTTCCTGATCTTGTCCGTATCGACGCTGTCGGCCTGGGTCCTGGTAAGCAGGTCCTTTGAGACCATGTCTTCGATCTGCCGCTCCAGGTCGGGATTTCTGAAGTCCAGGTGCTGCATGACAAAATGCATGACCGTACCCTTCTCGGCGGCTCCAAGACCTTTAGTGCCTTCCAGGAACATGGGCTTCTTCACCATCCTGGGCAGGTATCCCGGCGGGTCTCCCCGCTCCTCCGACAGCTGCGGATCGAATCGCCGCTTGAGTTCGGTAACCGAGAACTTGGCCTGCACCCGGGCAAGCTCGGCATAAGGATACTCCCAGCCGAGCCTCCTTTCAATCTCCCGGTCATACCCGGCCATTTCTTCCGGGCTGTCCTCTTCCCCAAGCCATTGCTCAAGCTCGGCCAGCCCGGCTTCATCCGTTGACGGGCTTTCGGGCACCTGGTCCCGGTTCCAGAACTCAATACGCCAGGCAGAATCGTCATCCAGCAGCGCACCGCTGAAAACACGACTCTCCGGCAGGTTTTCCCTAAGCTTCCCGCAGTTTTTGTGCCTTATCAGGGCAGGAACAATCCAGTCCAAAAATGAGCCGGCCTTAACCATCCTGTACCCCGGAAGCTTTCTTTCATCGGTGTTCGCCGCTTCAGCCCAGCCTTCCAGGGCCTTTGCCGTATCCCTGACAGACCCGGTTATGATCAGTTTTTCCCTGGCACGCGTGAGGGCCACATAGAGGATGCGCATCTCCTCCGACAGTGTTTCAACCTTTATCTTTTCACGGATAGCCAGCTTGGCGGCGGAAGGCCATGAGGCCCTGAGCCTGGTGTCCACCACATCGGGCCCGAACCCCAGGTCCTGGTGGAGCAGGATGCTCCTGGCCGTATCCTGGAAGTTGAACTTCTTTCCGCAACCCGCCAGGATTACCACGGGGAACTCCAGGCCCTTGCTCTTATGGATGCTCATGATGCGCACCACATTATCGCTCTCGCTCAGTATCCTGGCGCTTCCCATGTCGCCCCGGCTGCTCTTCAGCTTGTCGATGAAGTTTATGAAATTGAACAGTCCCCTGTAACTGGTCTTTTCAAACTGCCTTGCGCGGTCGAAGAGGATCCTCAGGTTCGCCTGGCGCTGCTCACCGGCGGGCATGGCTCCAACCATGCCGTAATAGCCGGTTTCCTGGTACAACTGCCAGAGCAGCTGGTCGGTCGGCATATAGAGGGACATATTGCGCCATCTTTCCAGCTTCTCCAGGAAATCCGCCGCCTTGGCAGCGGTCCTGCCATTTTGGGATTCGGCCAGGTTACGAAGAGCGTTGAAGAACAGCCCTCTTTTGTCTGCAAGGCGGATCTCTGCCAGTTCGTCGGTAGTGAACGAGAAGATGGGGGACCGCAGCACCGAGAGCAGCGGAATGTCCTGCAGGGGATTATCGATTACCTGGAGAAGGGACAGGACTACCTGGACCTCAATGGTTCTGAAAAAGCCGGTGCCTGTGTCGGCATAGACCGGTATGCCCATCATCCCAAGTTCCTCGGCAAACACGTCGCTCCAGTTCTTCGTGGTTCTGAGCAGTATCACGATATCCCGGTAAGTTACGGGGCGGTACTCCTTCCTTGCCTTATCCCAAACCGCAAACACCCTGCCATCCTCGTCGGGGGACAGCAGTTCCTTTATCCGGCGTGCGACGATCCTCGCCTCGCACTGTATATTGTCCAGGATCTCCTCATCCTCATTTTCATCTTCGCCGCCGGTTTCCTCGAAGTCTCCTGAGACCCCGTCCCTGTTTCCGGCTCCGGTCTGGACCAGGTGGAATTCAACCTCCCCGCCTGCCAGGAACCCATCGCCTGGTTCATCGTAAACCGCCCCGGGATTCAGAGCCTCCTTCTCGGTGTAATCCAGTTCGCCTACCTGCACCGACATTACCTGCCCGAACAGGTAATTGACGGCGTCGATTACCTCTTTCCGGCTCCTGAAATTCCTGTAAAGAAGGATCTTCCTGTAGGGGCTTCCTTTCTCCTCCGAATACGTGTTGTACTTTTCCATGAAAAGCTCGGGACGCGCCTGCCTGAAGCGGTAAATGCTCTGCTTGACATCGCCCACCATGAACACATTGGGTTTTTCCACGCGGTCCCTGGATAGCAGCCTGATGATGATCTCCTGCACCATGTTGCTGTCCTGGTATTCGTCCACCATGATTTCCACGAAGCGCTCCATGTAGGATATGGCAACCTGGGAGGGCACGAGACTGCCATCCTCGCCCCTGTCTGCGAGAAGCCCAAGGCACAGGTGCTCCAGGTCGTTGAAATCCAGTATGGATTTCCTGGCTTTCTTCTCATTGTATTTTCGCGCAAGGTCCAATGCCAGGCCGACCAGGCACTTCATTTTGGGATACAGCGAATTGAGTTCTTTCACGATCTCCTCCGAGCAGGCCGTGAAGAACCTTTCCTGCAGCTTTCTCAATCCCGCCTTGACCTGGTCCCGGAGCTTTTTGACCTTATCCTGGGCTGCCTTGTCCGCGTCTTTTCCAAGCGTTGGCATACGGCTGAAATCAATGTATTGCATGAAATCGCAGATCCGATCCCAGGCCGACGGTTCCGCCGCCAGCTGAAACATGGCGTCAATCCGGCCCAGGTCCTCCTGCAGTACGGGTATATACCTGTCCAGGCCATCGGCCTCGCGGCAAACCGCCAGGGCCTTTTCCGCCATATCCCTGAGCCCCTGGAGTTCCATCAGCGCCGCATCCAGCAGGACCCTGCCCCAGATGGTACTCCCGAAATCGGTTCCATCCTCCAGGGACAGCGCCTCGGCCATCTCTTTAAGCCTGACCTCGGGCCAGGGGCTGCTCTGGACGAAGTTGTACAGGTTGAACACCATGTCCATCAGGACCTGGTCGTCACGGTTTCCGCCGTAGCTTTCCAGCAGTTCCAGGAAGTCCTGGTTGTCCTCCCTCTCATACTGCTCCTCGAAGACTTCATCCAGGGCTTCCAGCTTCATCAGCGTGCTCTCGGTCTCGTCGGCTATGCGGAAATCGGGGTCTATATCAAGATGCTGGAAGTTGCTGCGAATGACATCCAGGCAGAAAGAATGCATCGTGGTAATGCAGGCTTTGCCAAGCAGCGTCATCTGCCGCTGGATCAGGCGGTTTCCCGGATCCCTTTCCAGGGCTTGCGAGATGGCGTCGCCGATCCTTTCTCGCATCTCGGCAGCCGCCGCGTTGGTGAAGGTGACCACCAGCAGCCTGTCTATGTCCACGGGATCTTCAGGATCGGTTATCCTGCGGATAATCCTTTCCACCAGCACGGCAGTCTTTCCTGCGCCGGCGGCAGCAGCCACCAGCAGGTTCCCGCTGTTTTCGGTTATGGCTTCCAATTGTTCCCTTGTCCAGTCGGTGTTTCCCATGTACCGCTACCTCCGCCCTCATTCCCGGTCGATCAGGCTCCAGACCTCATCGTCGCTCCTGTCCTGCAGGATCCTGTACCGGTTATCCTTCATGGCGGCGTCGAACTGGCATATCGGCTTAAAGCCGCAGTAGGCGCACGGGGTAATCTTGTTCTTCCTGTACGGGCTGATGGCCACATTCCCTTTCATGATCTCCCCGCAAATCTCAGCCAGGAGCCTGTTCACATACTTCTTCAGCTTCCGGAACTGCTCCCTTGTGGCGGCCGACGTATTCTTCCCGAGAACATCACCCTTGTTGATCGTGGCGGGTATGATCGTGGAGGTTCCGTCAATGGTATGGTCCATCTCCCTTATCAGCCTTACGTCGGCCAGGAGCAGGCCTTTCATCTTAAGCTGTTTTCTTATGGCTTTCTCCACCTCTTCCTCCGACAGCCGCGAACTGCTCTTTATGATGGGATCGTCTATCTTGAAATAAAGCAGTCCGGCAGGGTGGCTTTGCCCGCTACCTCCTTCCTCCCGCCCCTCATCGGCGCCCCACAAGGCGTTAAGGTATGTTATCAATTGTACCTGGAGGCCGTAATAGACATCAGAAAGCCTGAAGTCCTTGTACCCGGACTTGTAGTCTATTATCCTGAGATACCTGCCTTCCGGGGTTTCCAGGGCGTCGATCCTGTCTATCCTGCCCTGGAGGTATATCTTTTCGCCCGACTTAAGTTCAAGGACGATGGGCGGGTATTTCTCCCCCTCTCCGAAACCCGCTTCATAATCCACGGGCTCGAAGCTCCCCAGGCGTATATGCTCGGCAATTACCCAGACCGCCTTTCCTACGACACGCTTCAGCCTGGCGGCAAGGATGGTGTATCTCCTGGATGCGGCGATTCCCGATCCCCGCATCCTGCTCAGCATATCATCCACTATGCCTGAAACGATTTCCTGGCACTGTTCGCGGGTGATCTCCCTCCAGGACAGGCGCTGCCTTTCCACGAGCTTCGAGAACCGCTCGATGACCGCATGCATGAACGTGCCTATGTCAGGCGGGCTTAAGCGATATATCCTCCTCTCCTTTGCCCCCAGGCCATACTGCACGTAGAAGGAGAAGGGACAGGCCGTATATTTTTCCAGCCTTGACACGCTGGCCAGGGCAGGGTAACCGCACAGCAGGCGCATGTTTTCCGGCCTCACCTGCTCTGCCACATTCCTGTATCCCAGGGATCTGCGGGCTGATTCGCACTTCTGCTTCCATTCCTCCCTCGAGGAGTACCATGCATAAACCCTTTTCCAGACCGGCTGGACCTTTTCGCCGTCCATGCGTTTCCTGAGAGCCGAAACCATTCGCCTGAAGGCGGGGTTTCTCCCGGTTACCAGTTCCAGCTCCTCCTCGGGAGCACCTGCCGGCATGATATCGCTTGCCTGGCTGATTTCGGGGAAAAGCTTCTTCAGCCTGGAAACCACCATGGATGGCCTCAATGTCCTTCCTTCCTGGTCCGCGATCGCCCAGCTTATCCGCAGGTATTTGCCGGGGGTCGTGAGGACCCGGTACACCATGAACTGCTCGTCAAACGCCTGGGTCCTCGTGTCGCTGGCAAGTTCAATGCCGATATGACCGAGAGCGGCCCTGTCCTGGTCAGAAAGGACGCCCTCCGGCATGGCCGCGGCCGGGAAAACGCCGTCATTGGCTCCAAGCAGGATCATGGCCTTTATCTCATGGCTCCTGGACCTCTCGGCGCTTCCCACCAGGACCTGGTCGAGGGAAGCGGGGATCAGCCCGATCTTGTATTCGCCGAGCCCGATCCTGAGTATTTTGCTGAACCGCTCGATCCCGACAGTTTCGTCACCCATGACTTCCACTACCTGGTCAAATACCTCCATGAGGATGTTCCAGACCTGGGAGTACTGGCTTGCCCTGTAATAGTCGCCACTCTTCCTGAAATCCTCTATGCTGGCCTCGATTGCCTCAGGAACGCGCAGTTCGCAGAGGAAATCATACAAGGCGGCACAGAAATCTGAGGCCCTTGTCCGCCCGACTGTCTTCTCCCTGAAAGCCATAAGGGGACCTGTCACTTCCCTGCGTATCCGGTTTATGGTTTCAAGGCTATCCAGGGCTGCCTCCAGGGATTTCTCGTCAGGCACCATTTCGGGGGTCATCTTCCAATCCTCGTCAGAGGTCCAGCGGCTGCCCCTTATGCCGCAGGCCAGAACATAGTTTTCCAGGATGTCTATCTTGTCCTGGGGGATACCTGTAAGCCCGGTCTTGAGATAACGGAATACCGCCTCATAGGACCAGTTCTCTATGAAGATATCCATCATGGCGAGAACAAGCCGCACAAGCGGATGGTCGGCAATTTCCACCTTGCGGTCCATGAAATACGGAATCTCGTATTCCCTGAACACGACCTCCACGATATCCGCATACCTCTCGAGATCCCTGGTAACTACGGCAATATCCCTGTACCTCATGCCGCAATCCCGGCAGAGGCGGATAATCTCCCTTGCGGCTGCCTCGACCTCGGAAAAAAGGTTTGAAGCGGAAAAGAGAAAGATATCCCCGGTCTTGTGCCCGTAAACCTGGTATGGCCACGCATTCAGGTTCCTTTCCAGGTGGGCCAGCTCAATGCTTGACGCAAAGCGCGGAAGCGCGCCGCGGTTCAGGTCGACTGGTTCTTCAACGGGGATATTGTTTGCCTTCGCAATGTTTATAAGCTTGCGGCAGGCATTCTTTACTTTTCGGAAAACGTCCAGTTCGTCATCGCCGCCGGTCCCAATGCTGTCCGTACAAAGGCTGACACTCACCCTCCCGGCTTTTTTCAGAAGGCATTCGATCAGCATGTATTCCTGCGACGTAAAGCTGGCGAACCCGTCTATCCATATCTCGGCCCCGCTGTACAGGGATGATCCTTCAAGTTTTCGCGCGGCAAGGGTAAGGTCATCATCCGCATCTCTGTAACGTAGGGACAGTTCTTTTTCGAATTCTTCGTAAACCAGTCGGAGTTCGGTCAGCTTTCCGGTCAGAGGATGATCTGTCCCCAACTGTTCACAAGCCTTGGCAAGATGCTCCGGATTTACGTTATACCTCTTGAACTCGGTGATCAGGGTGGAAACCGTGTTGACAAAACCTTCCCTCTCGTAGGCCTTCGAGAAGATCCTGAAGTTGTCCTTCATTCTGTCCAGGATGCGGTAGATCAGCATGCATTTCCCCGCGGGATGGATATGAGGGTATGTAATGCCTCCCAACCGGTTGAAAACCCTGAATGCCAGGCGGCGAAAGCTAAGCACCTCGGTTCTTATGATGCCCCCTGTCTCGAGGATGGAAACCAGGTCTCTTTCCGCCTGAAAGCTGAACTGCTCAGGCACCAGGTATACCAGTTGGTTTTCTGCGCCTTCATTTATTCTGGCTTTGATATCCTCGAGGCAGAAACGGGTTTTCCCGCTTCCGGCCCGGCCAATGATCAGTCTCAGGCTCATAGCGCACCCCTGTCCGCGGGCTGGTTTGAAGCCATCCGGCCCATAATCCATTATTTCATACATCGGGAATGATGGCAATACAGGCCCGGAGCCATTCCGGTTTGCATAGCCGTCAGGCAATGGCTTATAATAATCCTGGCCGGGTTTGCGATGACATTGCGGGGATTGCCAACCTGCGCGTGTAAATAACACTATATGACTGAAAAATGGGGGTTATATAATGAAAAGGTGCCTGGCTTGCATCCTTGCGTCGCTGCTGATCCTTACAGGGTGCGGCGGGAAAACGAAAACGCCCTCTCCGTCGCCGACAGCCTCTTCTCCCGTTCCGGGAGGAATAGAAGAGATTGCGGTCAGACTGGTTTCCGACATGGCTGCCGGAGAATTCGGCAAGGCCGCTTCGGATTATTCATACACCCAGGAAATGAAGGATGTGATCACCGACGGGCAGTTCCTGAAGGACAAGATATGGGATCCGCTCATCAGCGTTTACGGAGGATTCACTGAAATAACAGGGACGGTTGCCTCCGAGTACCAGGGTTATGACATAATATCGGTCAAAACATCGTTTGCGAAGGCAAGGCTGTATATCAACGTGGTTTTCAAGGACGGGCTGATAGCGGGGATCAACCTCGCCCCGGATCCGGAGGGCGGAACGCCGGCCAAAGCCCCCGAAAGCGTTACGGAAACCGAGGTAACCTTCGGGAAAAGCGGCTGGGAGCTTCCGGGAACAATAACCAGGCCCGCAGGAAACGGCCCGTTCCCTGCAGTCATCCTGGTGCATGGTTCCGGCCCGAACGACAGGGATGAAACCGTGGGCGCGAACAAGCCATTCAGGGACATAGCCCTAGGCCTTGCCCGGCAGGGAATCGCCACGCTCCGCTATGACAAGAGAACACTGGTCCACAAGGAAAAATTCGCGGACCTTGCGGGGTTTACCATATACGATGAGACGGTGGAAGACGCGGTCCTGGCTTACGAATTCCTGAAAGGGTATAACGGCATCGATAAGGACAACATCTATATCCTGGGCCACAGCCTTGGCGGCATGATGATCCCCCGCATCGCCAAACTTACGCCCGGCGCGGCCGGATATATTATCATGGCCGGCGCGGTCACTCCCCTGGAAGATATGATTATTAAGCAGACAAGTTATCTCAATGAACTTGACGGCACGGTAACCGACCAGGAAAACCAGTTGCTGGAGCTCTACAAGACCATGAGAGACAACGTGAAGGCACTGGCTCCCGGTTCGGACACCCCGCCGGAAAAGCTTTTCGGCACCCCGGCCTCCTACTGGCTGGACCTGAAGTATTATGACCCGGCGGAGGAGGCGAAATCCATTGACAAGCCCCTGCTCATACTGCAGGGCGAAAGGGACTACCAGGTCACCATGGAGGAATTCGAACTTTGGAAGGCCGCGCTTGCAAACAAGGGCAATGCCGTTTTAAAATCCTATGACGGCCTGAACCACCTGATGATTTACGGTACGGGCACGCCGGGCCCGCAGGAATACAACGCGCCCGGAAAGGTGGACGACAGGGTTATTGAGGATATCGCTTCCTGGATTTTGGAACGCCGACCTTGATAAATGGCCGCAAATCCAGTAATTATCTGTACTTAATATTTTCCGCGGTGGAAGAATAAAGACCGGATAGATTAAGCGGAAGGGATGTGCGACAATGAAAGTTAAGGATATCATGACCAAGAATGTCGCCTATATCAACCCCGCTTCCACCGTGGTTGAGGCGGCGCAGCTCATGCAGAAACACAACGTGGGCTCCGTTCCTGTTTGCGATGAAAGCGGCGTGATAGGCATTGTCACCGACAGGGATATCGTCGTAAGGAACATAGCCCATGGAAAGGATCCCCACCAGACACCCGTCCGGGATGTCATGACCAGCGATGTGACAACGGTCGGCCCTGAAGCCGAGATCAGGGATGTGTTCGGCATCATGTCGCAGAAGAAGATCAGGCGGCTTCCCGTGGTGGAGAACAACAAGCTGGTCGGGATTGTAGCCCTGGGGGACGTTGCCACCAGCGCAAGGCAGGACGTTGAGATCTCCTCGACCCTGGCCGACATTTCATCGCCATCCAGGCCGGAAATGATGTAAGCCGTCTTATACCGGTCCTAATCCTTCGGCAAGGATCAATGCGGCCTTCAGAAGCCTTTGCCTGCCGGTAAGGCTTTCGGTTATCCTGTTTCTTATGGATGCCGCAATACCCGGGGCTGCCGGCGTATCCGGCAGCTTCCCGGCCCTTATGGCCCCGAGAAATTCGTTCATATCATAGATCCTGTACCTGTCAAGCCCCTGCTCATGCGCAAGCCGCTCCAGCAGTCCGACGATTATATCCTGGCAGTCGGCATTTTTCTTTAGCCCCAGCCTGCTGCCCATCTCGGGGAGGATCTTTTCCTGCAGGGCGCGTCCGGTATTTGCGTCATCTATCCCGAAAAGGCTTCCAAGATCGCCGATCTGCCGCTCTGTCAACCGGTGCAGGGCGCGCGCCAGCCGATCCTCTTCCACGGGCTTAATATAGTACCTGGCGCCCTTAAGTCCCCTGATGACCCTCAGGCCGTCGTAATATCCCATTTTCATGTTGCGCCTGATAAGTTCGCGGCTGAAATTGAAGATTCCGCCCAGGCTTTCGGAAGGGAATATGTGGGTGACCCTGACATCGGGGTATTTTACTCCCCTGTGAAATCCCGGCCCCAGCGTGCGGATGGCATAAACTTCCCTGTACCCTTTCCTGGCAAGAAGGTTTACGGGACAGTTGTCATACAGGCCGCCGTCGATGTAAAACTTGTCCTCTATCTCCTTCAGCTTGAACCCTGGGAAGTTTGCACTGGCGATAAGGTAATCGATCAGCTGCCCCTCCGGGATATCTTCCTTGTAAAGCTCCCGCGGCTTTAGGTCGGAAAGGGAAATCGTGACCAGGCCGAAATCCATCGGCGACCTTCGGATCCTGTCCTCATCAATGAGCCCTTCGAGGAGTTTCCTGAGCTTGCCGGTATCCACGCCCCTGTTCCTGATGACCCTCCCGATGGCTGCGGCGAGCCTGAAGGCTGTTTCCTTGTCTATATTGCGGCTGACAATCCTCTGGTATTCCTCATCATCGATATCGAATATCTCGGACGGGGCCAGGTTTTCCCAGACCCTGCAACCCTCCTCGAAAGACCCCTGGACAATTATGGCGCCGTTCAGTGCGCCGATGGATGTCCCCGTTATGCCGCCTATCTCATAACCTTCCTCGAGAAAGGCCTTTACCACGCCCATATGGAAAGCGCCCCTGGCGCCTCCGCCTTCCAGCGCGAGGCCGATCATAGCAATCACTCCCATTAATCCGAATGGTCACTGGCTCCCTGGTCTTCGTCAGTCCTTCGCCGCGTAGAATTTAAGATACTCCCCTGCGCATCTTATAGCGTTCTCCAGGGAGTGACCGCCGTCATATATTATAAATTCCGACGAAACACCTCTTTCCCGTAGGGCATCGTTCAGGGATTGCAGGACTGACAAAAAGGGATCGTTTTTATTCCCCGCCTCAAGATAGACCTTGAGATTAACAAGCCCCTTCTCCCCGGCAAACCGGGCAGGATCAGGGATTTCATCGGGATCAAGGTTGGGATACAGCCATTTTTCCAGGTTTTTTCCGGAAAAATCACCGACGGGGACCGCAGCCGTATATCCTGCCACCTTGCTGAAAAGGTCGGGATGACGAAAGGCTATACGGAGCGCAATTGATCCGCCCATGGAGAATCCGCCGATAAACCTGCCTTCAGCCGATGCCACGGTATCAAAGCGGGAATCTATATAGGGTACCAGTTCCTTCCACATGAACCGGTCCCACTTGAGTTCATCTAATTTGCCGTCTTCTTCAATGTCCTCTATGATTTCCCTGGGAAGCGCGTCCATGGTCAGGGGAAACACCATGATGATCGGCTCTATTTCGCCGCTTTCTATAAGCTTATCGGCTGCCTTGTCGATACCCACATCATTGATCCACATGGACTCATCCCGGGTTTGGCCATGAAGCCCATACCATACGGGATATTTCTGCCTGCTGCCGTAGCCCTTGGGAAGATAAACCTTACATGGCATTTCCCTGTCCAGGATCTTGCTCTTCACCGAGATATCGACAATATGGGATTCCGACAGCGGGACTGCGATACCGGCGTTAATCAGGTCCTCGTACTTATTACTACAGCCGCAGAGCGTCAGGCAAGACAGCAAAATAATCACTGTCAGCGCCAAGATGGGATGACATGTTTTCTTTTCAAACCTACGAAAGCATTTCATGATTTTCAGGCTATGGAGGCAAGCCATACCGGCAACCCAGAAAGCTTCCGCCTCCCATACCCGGTTTCACCACCCATATCAACCATTTCGTATAGATTATACCAGATGAAGGCAGCCTGCGGCAGTGCCACTTTCCTTGCCACCATTTTCCGCCAAATTGTTCTATACTGTTTGTAGTAAATAATCATTTGCGTCGTATTGCATAGTGACCGGTCAGAATAAAACTGGGATGTGATGCATTCGTGAGCATGGAAACGGTTAGCGGCAGCCAATTTTGCCGGCTCGCCGAAAAGACGGAAGGCTGCGGCACTGCCTTGCAGGAAGCAAAAAGCGCCGGGCTCAGCCGCGAAGAAATCCTACATCTCTATACGGAACACGCCGGGTCGGTTTTCAACTTCTTTTTCTACAGCACGGGCGACAGGGAAGCCTCAATGGACCTGGTAAACGACGTATTCCTGAAAGTGCTCGACAAAAGCCGGACTTACGATCATCGAAAGGGTGATATAAAGGTTTGGCTGTTTACAGTTGCCCGCAATACGCTTAGGGATCACCTGAGGTCCAGGCGTCGTGCAAAACCGTGCCTTGCCATCGATGAAGCCATTGGGCTTCCTGCGCCGGAGCATTCCGACCCCGAGGCGGCTGCCACGCTAAAAGCGGATATAATGGCGCTGACAAAGGCGCTTGAGGCTTTAAGCAAACGGGAGCGCAGCCTTATAGCACTAAAATACGGCGCAGGTTTTCGGAACAAGGATGTGGCCGAACTTACGGGCCTCAGCGAAAAGAATGTGGCGTTATCCTGTGCCGTGCCCTTTCCAAGCTAAGAAAGAAACTGGAAGATGGGAGATGATCGTTCATGTATATCAATGGTAATGATTTTTTGAATCTTGAGCGAAAGCTTGAATCCATGGATTTTTACAGCCTGCTTGCAGACAAGGATGCCATGTACAGGGATTTTATAAACCGTCTCGACCGGAGAGAACAACGCTCCGGCGCCACAGCACGCCGCAGGGTCATGCGTCCTGCCGCCATAGCCGCATTAATCGGCGTCATTATATTAATAACCGGGTTCACAGTATTTGCAGACAGCATAGTGGGGTTGCTGAAACAGCTGAAATTCACGGGAGGAATCGCAAATAAGGTTGAACAGCTTGAGTTGGGCGAGGAATACCCTCCGGATACCAATACAAAGATTATCTATGAAGATTTGGAGTATGCGGAAGAATACAAGGGAAAATCCACAAGGTTCATGCAAAAGCATAAGTTCAACTCCCTCGAGGAAGCGAAGCAGGTCCTGCGATTTACACTGCCCGAACCCAAAGGTCTGGACGACTGGGAACTGGTGTCCGTAAAAGTATTCAGCAACGGCGAGGAAATTCTCCCGTACGCAGTGGAACTTATATACGACAAGGTGGTTACGAGGACGCCGCCTCCTCCCGAACTCATTGGAAATGACGGCTGGGAGAAAATTTCAGAGGGCTTACCGGAAGGCTCAGGAAGCGGCTCATTCTACGTATACCTGACTTATGTCGGGGAAAACGCCGCTGTAAAAATTGATACGACCAAGGATATCAATATTGTACAAATAAACGGTATTGAAGCCGTGCTCACGGGTCCCCTCCCCTATGAACGCGGAAATGCGTATGGACTGACATGGATTCAGGATGGCATTGCGATTAAAATTTTCCCGTGTGGCTGCACCTATGATGAGTTAATCTCGTTCGCGGAAGCATATGTGTCTGCCGGAAGCGAATAAACCGCAGCAAAATAAATAACCTGTCGCAAATTTATATGGCCGTTTTCTTTGCCGACTGCCGTTTAAAGCCGGAACTTCTCGGCGGGGCAAATGAATACGGCTTTTTATTTACTGGCAGACCCCCTCCAGGGCATTATCTCCCATGGCGCGCGCCCTTTCCACAAGGTCGGCAAGGGTAATGCTGTCAAGCAGGTTGTTTATCGCATCGCTGAGTTGTTTCCAAACGGTTAGCGTAACGCATTTGCTGCTGCGGGGACACTGGTTCGGTTCGTCTTCCATGCATGCTACGGGAACGAGGTTTCCCTCGATCTGCCTCAGGATCATACCAACGGTGTATTCTTCCGGCGAGTGTGCAAGCCTGTATCCGCCCTGGGATCCACGGACACTCTTTACAAGTCCTCCCCGGTGCAAAACCGAGATAATCTGTTCCAGGTACTTGTACGATATCTCCTGGCGCTCCGAAATGCTCCTGATGGTCACGTATTGGTCGGGATCGCTCAAGGCCAGGTCAAGCATAAGGCGAAGGGCATAGCGACCTCTTGTCGAAATTTTCATTTTTTTCACCCCCTTAATTGCCTACTATATCATATGAATAATATGGATTCAACAAATGTCTTCTGTCCTGCACATAGAGCGGGGTACAGCTCTAATCTTATAAAAAATATATGAATTATATGATTTCTGTTGACAACCGGAAAGTCGCGGCATATAATTATACCAAATTCCATTTCATACTAAACATATAAAATAAGTATGTTTTATGGAGGGTCACAATGGCAGGCATATCGCGCAAGCTCACCGAGCTTATCGGAAACACACCGCTCCTGGAACTTACCGACTACAACAAGGTACATGGAGTCAGAGGCAGGCTCATAGGCAAGCTCGAATACTTCAACCCCCTGGGAAGCGTTAAGGACCGAATCGCCCTTGCCATGATAGAAGATGCTGAAAAGCGAGGGATCATCAATAAGGATACGGTCATTATCGAACCCACCAGCGGGAATACCGGCATCGGACTTGCCTTTGTCGCCGCTTCAAAAGGTTACCGGCTGATCCTCACCATGCCTGACACGATGAGCATTGAACGCAGGAACATGCTGAAAGCGCTCAATGCCGAACTTGTCCTCACCCCGGGCAGGGACGGCATGAAAGGGGCTGTGCGCAAGGCGGAAGAGCTTGCGAGCCAGATTGAGAACTCCTTCATTCCACAGCAATTCAACAATCCTGCGAATCCGAGGATTCACAGGGAAACGACCGCCGAAGAGATCTGGCGCGACACAAACGGCGAGATTGCCGCCTTTGTGGCCGGCGTAGGCACCGGCGGCACCATAACCGGCGTCGGCGAAGCCCTGAAAGAGAAAAATCCAGGCATAAAAATCATAGCCGTGGAACCGTACGATTCTGCCGTATTGTCGGGATCCCCGCCCGGTCCTCACAAGATCCAGGGCATCGGCGCCGGTTTTATACCTTCCGTCCTTAACATGAACGTTATTGATGAAATCATCAAGGTCAGGACCGAGGAGGCATACAGGACATCACAGGAACTGGCAAGGCTCGAAGGCCTGCTTGTCGGAATCTCCTCGGGCGCCGCGGCATTTGCAGGAACCCAGGTTGCAAGAAGGCCGGAGTTCGAAGGAAAAATCGTGGTCGCCCTCCTTCCGGACACGGGCGAACGCTATCTTTCCACCCCCTTGTTTGACAGCCTTGAAAGGTAATTCTCCCGAAAGGAGGCGCGCAAAATGGCATTGTCTGGCACTAAGGTCCACTCCCTTGCTGACAGGATTTCCAGGCTGCATCCCTGCTTCGGCGGAGAAGCCGGCCTGAACCGAGGGCGGGTCCATCTCCCGGTGAGCCCGGCCTGCAACATCCAGTGCAGGTTCTGCAAAAGAAGCTTCAACAAAACCGAGAATCGCCCCGGTGTGACTGCCAGGCTTTTGACGCCCCAACAGGCTGCGCAGCTTACGGACAAAGCGCTTGAATTGTGTCCCGAAATCACTGTTGTGGGTATCGCCGGGCCCGGTGACACGCTTGCCACGCCCCATGCGCTTGAAACCTTCAGGCTGGTGCACCGGAGTCATCCGGAACTGATCAAGTGCCTCAGCACCAACGGGCTGCTGCTTGAGCGGTATGCCAGTGAACTCCGGGATGCAGGAATCCGGACCGTGACGGTAACCGTCAATGCGGTGGATCCTGAAATCCTCCGGTACATATGCTCCCATGTCGTCCTGGACGGCAGGCTTTACAAAGGCCTTGAGGCGGCGAGAATCCTGATCGGGGCTCAGAAACGCGGAATACGGAGGATGGCGGAGCTTGGGGCAATAGTGAAAATCAACACCGTGTTGATCCCGGACGTAAACGACTTCCACATCCCGGAAATCGCACGGACTGCGGCGGAGTTAGGAGCCTCCATCATCAATATTATTCCGCTGATCCCGCAGTACGAGATGGCAGACATGGAGGCTCCCGACTGTACTCAGTTGAATAAGGCGCGAGAGGCCGCAGAGGAATTTCTTCCGGTTTTCAGGCATTGCCGGCACTGCCGCGCCGATGCCTGCGGTATCCTCGGGCGGAGCGATCTCTCACATCTCCTTTACGAAAGGCACCAATGGATCCCTGAAACCTTTTCCCATGGCTGATCTTCATTCCAAGCACATGATGCGACGGAGGTAATGTATATGAGCAGATTCGTCGACAGGCCGCGGTATGCCTGTGCCCTCGGCGGGGCTCTTGCAACGCTTCGGGCCATACCGCGCGTGATACCGATTATCCACGCTTCCGCAGGATGCGGGCACAACCTTCACAACGCCATCAACCCGGGCGCAGGGTATTTGGGCGGCGGCTACTGCGGCGGACTTGCCCTTCCCAGCAGCAACGTGGCTGAACGGGATGTTGTTTTCGGAGGCGAAAACCGGCTTAGGGAGCAGATAGCAAGTACCCTTGAAATCATGGACGGCGACCTCTACATGGTCCTGACCGGCTGCATGGTCGAGATGATCGGCGATGACCTGGACGCAGTGGTATCGGAATTCGAAGACAGCCAAAAGCCCGTGATCGCGGTGCATACTCCCAGTTTCCGCGGCAATTCCTTCAAGGGCTATGAACTGGTTCTAGAGTCGCTGATACGAAGGTTCATACCAAGACAGCCGCGAAAAGAGCCCGGCACGGTCAATGTGCTCGGCATCGTGCCTGCCCAGGATGTGTTCTGGAAGGGAAACCTAAGGGAGATAAAAAGGCTCCTTGAAAGGTTGGGACTTCACGTCAACACATTCTTCGGCGAGGGAGAAACCCTTGAGGATATAAGGAATTCCGGAAAGGCTTCGCTGAACATCGTGGTTTCCGACGTGTACGGCATAGAAGCGGCTGAAAAATTCGAGGACATACACGGCATTCCGTATATCGCGACCGGTTTTCTCATCGGCGCGGACGCCGCCGGCGAGTTCCTGCTGGCCGTCGCAGATGCACTCGGGATGGACAGGATGCAGGCCGAAGCCGTGATTGAAAGCGAAAAACAGATCTATTACGACTACCTGGAACGCCTCGCCGACATCTACAACGATCTCGACCTGCAGCGTTATGCCGTTGTGGTTGGCGATTCCAACTATGCGCCGGCGATCTCGCGGTTCTTGTCCGACGACCTGGGATGGCTTCCCGAGCTGGTTGTGATCACCGACTTCCTGGATGAATCGCAGAAGAGCACCGTTGCGGGACGGTTCGATAATTTCGAGTCCGGTGTAAGGCCCAATGTAAGGTTCGATACCGACGCGTCGTCGGTGAAAAGGTACATGGCAGAGATCTGGCCGCGCAACCGAAATGAGCGGTATTTCGATTCCATGAGCCCTACCGTGGTCGTGGGAAGCGTCTATGAAAGGGACCTGGCTGAAAGGTTCGGATTTCCGCTCCTGACGGTATCCTTTCCGGTAACGAACCGCGTGGTGCTAAACCGCGCCTATGCCGGGACAAGCGGCGCATTATGCCTTGCGGAGGATCTTTTCGGCACCCTGGTGGCAGGAAGATAAGGAGGGATTATATGAATTACCTTGACGCGAAATCAGCGCCCGCGCGCGAGGATAGGCTGAAAACCAACATCGCTTTCGGCGGCACCTGTGCGCAGCTTAAAAGCTGTATAAGGGCTGGATGCTTTTCGGGAAAAGGCTGCCTCAACCTTGCAGACAGGCGGTTTACCGAAACGCAGGGATGCCAGTTCACCTTAAGCCTGGCCATTCTCAATACTTTAAGGAACGCCGTTGTCATAATGCATGCGCCGATAGGCTGCGGAGCATGCAGCATTGGCAATGTGGGCGTCAACAAAACCTTCAAGCAGCTCAGGGATCCTTCCGCCGAGGGGGTTGTGTGGCTTTCCACCAACCTTGACGAGGCGGACGTAATAAACGGCGGGGAACAAAAGCTCCGGGAAGCTGTCCTTTACGCGGACCGCGAGTTCAGGCCCGAGACCATTATCGTGGCGAACGGCTGCGTCCCCGCGCTGATCGGCGACGATATCGACAGCATCCTGGCGGACCTGGAAACCCAGACCTCCGCCAGCATCGTGCCTGTTCACTGCGAAGGGTTCAAGACTAAGGTTATGGCGACCGCCTACGACGCGGTTTATCACGGCATCCTGAAAAAGCTTACAAAAAAGCCGGAAAGGCAACAGTACCTCGCGGAGTCCGATCTTGAAAAGCTGAAGGAGCAGTACCGCATCAGCAGAAACGTGAACGTGCTCAACGTCAGTTCCATGAGCAGGCAGGACGAACTGGAACTTCAAAGACTGCTGAACGCCATAGGTTTGAACGTTACCTTCATCCCCTGCTATGCCGAGCCCGAGGATTTTGAGTACTCGCTGGAAAGCTCTCTGAATGTCAGCATCTGCGGCACGCACGACGACTATTTCGTGGAGCATATAAGGGAAAAGTACGGTATCCCGTTCCTGATCGACACCATACCCATCGGGCGGAAGAACACGGACCGCTGGATTTTGAAAATAGCGGAGCATTTCGGCCTTGAAAAGGAAGCGCGGCGGCTTATCGCCCTTGAAAACGAAATCCTGGATGAAAGCCTGGAACCTTTCCGTAAAGCTCTTTCAGGCAAGCGTGCCTTTATTGCGGGCGGCGAGGTCAGGATCGTCGCCACCGCCGAAATCCTGCAGGATCTCGGCATGGAGATAGTGGGCTTCAAGGCGCACCACTTCGACCGGTTCATCGAGCCCATATTCGACACTCTTGAAAACGTGGACGATGTGGTCATGGGCGTGGCCACAAACCAGCCCTTCGAGCAGTCAAACCTTCTGAATCGGCTTAAGCCCGATGTGCTGATAACCCATACCGGAGGCAACAATATATACGCGAAGCACGGTCTGCCCATCCTTCCCCTGTTCGGACCCAGCTACAACTATATGGGCTATTCGGGCGTCTTCGAGGTGGCAAGGCGGCTTAACAGGATCATGAGAAACTGCCAGTTCAACAAAAAGCTCTCCCGGTATACCAGGCTCCCGTTCAGGAACGAATGGAACGAAAAGGGCCCGTTCTCCTACATCAAGAACCGGGACGCGGTGTGACGGGACGGAGGTGTTGGTGTGAAGAATATCGCTATGGCATACACAGGAAGAGAAGAAACAGGCGGGATCATATTTGACTTCAGGACCCTGGTGCCGGCCCTGAGTGCGGTCCTGGCGCTGCTGGTGCATCTTCTTGTTCCCAACAGCCCCAGGTATACCTTGAAGCCCCTGCCTTACTACACGATCATGCTTATCGCGGCGATAGCCGTCACGCTGATCCTTGCAGCCCTGTCGCTTTTTTCGGGGAGAATCCGGGAAAGATATGCCTTCAAGTCCTGGTTCATCGCGGCGTTCCTGCTCCTGCTTAATCTATTGAACCTGGTTACGCTGAAGCTCATGCTTCTCCCGGTTATCTACTTTCCGAATCCCGACCGAATACTGAAGGTATTTGCGGACGACGGGGCCTTTATCCTCAAATGCCTCGGGTACTCGCTAAGGCTTCTTGCAACCGGTTATGCCATAGGCGCCCTGTCGGGCATAACCACCGGGATTCTTGTGGGCTGGAGCAAAAAGTGGAGCTATTGGGTCAATCCTCTCGTCAAGATGGTCGGACCAATCCCCTCCACTGCCTGGGTACCCATTGCGCTCGTATCGTTTCCGACCACCTTCGCCGCCAGCGCGTTCCTTATAGCCCTCGCCGTCTGGTTCCCCACCACGGTGCTGACGAGTTCCGGCATATCAAACGTACGGAATTCGTACTTCGAGGTTTCCAGCACGCTCGGCGCGAAAGCAATCCACAAGATTTTCAAGGTCGCCCTGCCCGCTGCCGCGCCCAGCATCTTCGTAGGCATCTTCAACGGGACGGGCGCGTCCTTCATCACCCTTATGACCGCCGAGATGATGGGGGTCAAATACGGAATCGGCTGGTACATCAACTGGCAGAAGGATATGCTCTCCTATGCCAACGTTTATGCCGGACTTATTGTAATCGCCCTGACCTTTTCCCTTATCATCACGCTCCTGTTCAGGGTGCGCGACCGGGTCCTGGTCTGGCAGAAGGGGGTCATCAAATGGTAAAGGACTTAACGGGCGAAATCCGCGCGGAGAATCTCAGGAAAGAATTCATCCAGTCCGACGGCCAGGCGGTGGTCGCCCTCAATGATGTGAATGTAACCATAAAGGCCGGTGAATTCGTTTCCCTTATCGGTCCTTCCGGATGCGGCAAATCGACGTTTCTGCGCCTGGTAGCCGGATTGATACAACCGGACGGCGGGTCGCTGCTGCTGGACGGTTTCCCCATCACCTCCCCGGGCTACGAGCGCGGGCTCGTGTTCCAGGATCCTACCCTTTTCCCATGGCTCACTGTTTATGAAAACATCGCTTTCGGCCTCAGGGTAAGAAACGCCTACCGGGAAAAGAAGCGGGAGGTACGGGAATTCATTCGCCTGGTGGGCCTGGAAGGTTTCGAAAAGGCCTATCCTCACCAGCTATCGGGAGGGATGGCCCAGAGGGCCGCTCTCGCGCGGGCCTTGGTGAACCATCCAAAGGTCTTGCTTTTGGACGAACCCTTCGGCGCGCTTGACGCTTTTACCCGCATGAACATGCAGGACGAACTCCTGAAGGTCTGGCAGGAACGCGGCACGACCATGATCATGGTGACCCATGACGTCGATGAAGCTATTTACCTCAGCGACAGGATAATCGTGATGTCGCCGCGGCCGGCCAGAATTGAAAGCATCATTGACGTCGAGATGGGCCGCCCTCGCGGCAGGGATCTTCCCGACTTCCTGAGGCTCAGGGCCAGGATACTTCAGATTCTTGATTTCGCCGGCAAACGTGAAGAGATCCAATACTACCTGTAGAAGTTGCTTTAAAAAATATTCATATAACAATGAAAGGGGTTTTTATGATGCGCACGACGAAGAAAAACATGCGGCTCTTATCCATCATTGCAGCTTTTGCCTTACTGGGTCTGCTGCTTGGGGCATGCTCGCCCGGATCATCATCGTCTGATTCGCCGGCAAAACAGGATGCTTCGGCGCCGGCATCCGGGCAGCAGGCCTCCGGGCAGGATTCGGATATAGTTCTCCGTATCGGCTGGGGAGGAAGCCTTTGTGAAGCGCCGCTGCACATGGCAGTGGAAAAAGGTTTCTTTGAGGAAGAAGGACTTAAGTATGAGCTTATCAAGCTGGCGCCGGGAACAGCCTTCGACGCTATAGCGGCAAATCAGATCGACGCATGCTTCGGGCTTCTGGCAAGCCTCGTGCAGCCGCTTTCCAACGGGCTTCCCATAAAGATCACCACGGGCCTGCACACCGGCTGCGACAAGGTACTTGTCAAACCCGACTCCGGGATAACCAGCCCAAAAGACTTTATTGGCAAGAAGGTCGGAGTTCCGAGCTTTACCTCAAGCCCATACATATATGCGAAAAGGGTCCTGGCGGATAACGGCGTGGACGTGACAGTACAAAATTCCCAGGTTGAGTTCGTGGTATATTCTACGGCGGATCTCCCCATGGCCCTTGAAAAGGGCGCCGTGGACGCCATCGCCATGAACGATCCAACCGCCACCATAGCGGCACTGGAAAACAACTTCATAGTAATCTTCGATTCAGCCATTGACGAGCCGTATAAGGACCAGTACTGCTGCTCCGCCTATGTGCGGGAAAACATAGCCCGGGAGTATCCTGAAATCGCGGCGAAATACACGCGCGCCATGCAGAAGGCAAGCGCATGGGTGCAGGAAAACAAGGAAGAAACCGCGCGTATACAGGTTGAGAATAAATGGGTAGCCGGCGATGCGCAGGTCAATGCGGAGGTTTTGAAAACCTTCTACTACATCCCGTCCTACTCCAAGGCTTACGAGATGTTTGGCCTTCTCGCGGATCAGCTTCAGAAGGTAGGCATGCTTGAAGCTGATGTGGATACCAGGGCCCTCCAGGAAAACAGCTTCGTACGGCTTGATAATCTGCCTTATGAATAAACTCTGCCCGATATAACGGTTGCCGCCCGGCGCGCCCTTTCAGGATTTTCCGCATATTTCGCTTTTTACCCGGAAAAAACCTGAAGCTCAGCAATTGAGCAGGAGCGCCGGGCATTGAAAGGATGCTTCGCATGGAAAGAAAATGGCGGGTTGCCCTGGCAAGCACCGACGGAAAGGTCATAAACGAGCATTTCGGGCGTGCCAGGGAGTTTTACATAGTGGATATTGCCAGGGACGGGACATACAAGCTGGTTGAGAGGCGGGCCGTCATACCGCTCTGCTCGGAAGGCGGGCATTTGCCTTACGCCCTGGAATCCCATGTCAGCGCCCTACGGGATTGCATTGCCGTATTGGTCTCACGAATCGGCCCGGCGGCAAGGCGGGCGCTGGAGCTTAACAGGATATCGGTCTTTGAGCAGCCTGACTTCATAGACAGCGCCCTGGCAAAACTGGCTGAATATTTCGCAAAAACAAATACTGTTTTACCGGAGGAATGAATCATGGCAAAAAAAGCGACACAAATAGCGATTTACGGGAAGGGTGGCATCGGGAAATCAACCACGACCTCCAACCTCTCGGCCGCACTGTCCAAACTCGGATACAAGGTGATGCAGTTTGGCTGCGATCCCAAGAGCGATTCAACAAACACCCTGCGAAACGGGACCTATATTCCAACCGTGCTTGACACGCTCCGCGAGAAGAGCACGGTGAATGCCCATGACGTCATATTTGAAGGGTTCAACGGCGTGTACTGCGTGGAGGCCGGCGGACCCGCGCCAGGAGTCGGCTGCGCCGGGCGCGGCATCATCACCGCGGTGGAACTCTTCAAACAACAGCGAATATTTGAAGAACTGGATCTAGACTTCGTGATCTATGACGTATTGGGAGACGTCGTGTGCGGCGGTTTTGCCGTACCGATCCGCGAAGGCATCGCGGAGCATGTCTTTACCGTTTCCTCGGCCGATTTCATGTCCATATACGCGGCAAACAACCTTTTTCGCGGCATTCAGAAATATTCCAACTCGGGCGGCGCGCTCCTGGGCGGGGTTATTGCCAATTCCATCAACGCGCCCTATGCCAGGGAGATCATAAACGATTTCGTGGAACGTACTAAGACCCGGGTGGTGGAATACATCCCCCGTTCCGTTACAGTAACCCAGTGCGAGCTCCAGGGGAAGACGACCATAGAGGCGGCGCCCGACTCGGAGCAGGCAAAGATCTATTTCAGCCTTGCCGAAAAGATAGCCAGTCATAAGGACTCCAAAACACCGCAGCCTATGGGGATCCAGGAGCTTCGCAGCTGGGCGGCTAAATGGGGAGACTACCTGCTGGCTTTGGAAACCGGAAGCATACGGCCTGAACTCCAGGGAAACCTTTAGAGGCAGGCAGCGGTTCAGAACATGTCAGCATTTCATGGCCGCAAGTTCCGCTCTGTCCTCCTTGCCACGGATTTGGACTATAGCTGCTTACGGCTATAAACCAGCGAAGAGATTCCTGAAGGCACCGATTGATTAAAATTGTTTTAGCCACTAACTGCATAGAAAAAAGCAGGCGTCATGTCAGCCTGCTTTTGCCGTAAACTCCCATATTTTGCCACTCGTACAAATCCGTTTCGCTCCGGATGAAACGGACCACCGCGCTTATGTATCTGCAAAGAGCGGTGTGGACAGGTACCTTTCGCCGGTATCGGGCAGCACGACCACAATATTCTTTCCGGCGTTTTCCGGGCGTTTCGCAACCTGGGTTGCAGCCCAAAGCGCCGCGCCTGACGATATGCCGCAAAGAAGCCCTTCGGTCCTTGCCAGGTCCCTGCCGGTGGCAAAGGCGCTTCATTCTCAACGGTAATTATCTCGTCGTATATTTTCGTGTTCAGAACATCAGGCACAAAACCGGCCCCTATGCCCTGGATCTTGTGCGCGCCAGGCGTTCCTTTCGATAGCACCGGCGAGCCTGCCGGCTCAACAGCGACAATCCATAAATTCGGATTCTTTGATTTCAGGTATTCCCCGGCTCCCGTGATGGTGCCGCCCGTGCCGATACCAGATACGAAAATGTCTACCTTTCCGTCGGTATCCTCCCATATTTCGGGACCGGTGGTTTCCCTGTGAATCGCGGGGTTTGCGGGGTTCACAAACTGGCCGGGTATAAACGAGTTGGGTATCTCTTTCGCAAGTTCCTGCGCCTTTTCAATGGCGCCCCTCATACCCTTTGAGCCATCGGTCAGGACCAGTTCGGCGCCGTAAGCCTTCAAGAGGTTCCTTCGCTCAATGCTCATGGTTTCCGGCATGGTGAGGATGATGCGGTAACCGCGCGCGGCGGCGACCGACGCAAGGCCGATGCCGGTATTCCCGCTGGTGGGCTCGATAATGACAGAGTCGGGCTTTAATACGCCCCTTCTCTCGGCGTCCTCGATCATGGACTTGGCGATCCTGTCCTTCACGCTGCCCGCCGGGTTATAGTATTCCAGCTTGGCGATTACCGAGGCTTTCAGGCCATGCTTTTTTTCATAGTTGGTTAGTTCCAGGAGCGGGGTATTCCCTATCAGTTCGGTCAGGCTCTTATAGATCCTTGGCATAGTACAACCTCCTCAAATTCATGTCTTATAATTCATATATGTTTAATATGATATACCCATTATAATCCTGCCCGATGACCGTGTCAATAGAAAAAACAAAATTTTTCTATTGTTTTTATAGGAATAATAGGTATTGACACCGAACCAGTATTTACATATTATTTATATATAAAAAGTATGAATTCTCTGTCCAGAAAGGAACGGTTGAAATATGAGAATATCTGCCAAGGGGCGCTACGGGCTGGCGGCAGCCGTAAACATGGCTGAAAACTACAACAGCGGCGAATGCATCACTGTGATAAGCATTTCCGAAAAGCTTGGCATATCGAAGATCTACCTTGAACAGGTTTTTTCCCTTCTGAAAAGGGGCGGGATCGTCAACTCGGTGAAGGGTGCCCAGGGCGGATACCAGCTTGCCCGGAATCCCCGCAATATTACCGTACTGGATGTCCTGTCTGCCGTGGAAACCTCGCTCTTCGAGCCGGCCGAGGAATCAGTTAAGGATAAGGCCCCCGAGATCGACGCGGCCATGCGTGCAGCCGTGTTTGACGCCCTTGACGCGGCGGTCAGAAATACCCTTGAGAAGATTACATTGGCCGACCTGGTCAATGAGGTGGAAAAGCAGAAGGCCGACCAGGGGCTCATGTTTTTCATATAAAAGGCGGGATAATTATGGATTTCAGCACCCTGTGCATACACGGGAACGACCGGAAGTACGACAACACCGGCGCCATCAGCGTGCCCATCTTCCAGTCCGCCACATTCGCCCATCCTGGTGTGGGCATGAGCACCGGCTATGACTATTCAAGGCTCCAGAACCCCACCAGGGAGCATCTTGAAAGGACCATGGCGAAGCTGGAAGGCGGCGTTGACGCTATGGCCTTTTCCAGCGGCATGGCTGCCATAACGGCCCTTATGGAGCTTTTTTCGCCCGGCGACCATATCATCGCCTCCGACGACCTTTATGGAGGATCCCACAGGCTGTTCTTCAATATCTCGAAGAAGAACGGCCTGGATTTCAGCCTGATAGACACGTCGGACATATCGCAGATAGAGTCCCGTATAAGGCCGGAAACCCGTGCCGTCTTCATCGAAACGCCCACCAATCCCATGATGCACGTTACAGATATCGCCGAGGCGGCACGGCTTGCAAAAAGGCATAACCTGCTTCTGATCGTGGACAACACCTTCCTGACGCCTTATTACCTGAGACCTATCGAACTTGGCGCCGATATAGTGGTGCACAGCGGAACAAAATACCTGGGCGGCCACAACGATACGCTGGCGGGCTTCCTTGTGGTGGCAAGCAGCGAGCTTTCGGAACGGCTCCGGTTCATATACAAGACCACCGGCGCATGCCTCTCTCCTTTTGACAGTTGGCTTCTCATCCGCGGTATCAAGACCCTGGCGGTACGCATGGACAGGCAGCAGGAAAGCGCCATGAAGATCGCCCGGTGGCTCCAGGGTCATGAGAAGGTAAAAGCGGTGCATTACGTAGGCCTTCCTTCCCACCCGCACTACGAGGTATCAAAAAGGCAGGGTACCGGTTTCGGCTCCATGATCTCCTTTGAGACCGATTCCGAGGAAACGGCAGTACGTGTGCTGTCAAAAGTATCCCTGATCCAGTACGCCGAGAGCCTGGGCGGAGTTGAAACCCTGATTACATACCCCATGCTCCAGACACATGCCGATATACCTAAAGAGGAGCGCGAGGCAAAAGGCATCAATGAAAGGCTCCTTCGCCTCTCGGTAGGCCTTGAATGCGCCGATGACCTTATTGAAGACCTCAGGCAGGCGCTCGAGGAGGAATAGGCTTTGCAATATGATTTCGACATCATCATCGACCGCAGGAACACCGATTCCATAAAGTACGATTTCGCCGCAAGGCGGGGCAAACCCGAAGATGTACTGCCCCTTTGGGTGGCCGACATGGACTTCAGGACGCCTCCCTGCGTGATAGACGCCCTGGTGGAGAAAAGCCGGCACGGTATATTCGGCTATTCGAACACCAGGGAAGATTATTTCGAGGCGCTTCACGGCTGGTTTTCCAGGCATTTTGACTGGAACGTGAAACCTGAATGGCTTGTCAAAACCCCGGGTGTCGTTTTCGCGATCTGCGCCGCCATAAGGGCTTTTACCGACAAGGGCGACGCGGTTATCGTCCAGGAACCCGTGTATTACCCTATCCCCGGATCCGTCCGCGCGAACGGAAGAAAGCTAGTGGTAAACCAGCTTGTTTATTCAGAGGGAAGATACACCATCGATTTTAAGGACTTTGAAGACAAGATCGTCAGAAACAGGGTGAAGCTCTTTATCCTGTGCAGCCCTCACAACCCGGTGGGCAGGGTATGGACAAGGGAAGAACTCATAAGGCTGGGCGATATCTGTGCGAAGCATGGCGTGCTGGTTGTTTCGGATGAAATCCATCAGGACTTTACCTACCCGGGATACAGGCAAATGGTGTTTTCCGACCTTAAGCCGGAGTATTCCGAAATCACCATCACCTGCACCGCGCCGACAAAAACCTTCAACCTGGCAGGCTTACAGATATCGAATATCTTCATCCCGAACCGGGATTTAAGGCGGAAGTTCCGGGATGAAGTAGCCGCAAGCGGCTACGGCGAGCCCAGCATCATGGGAATTGTCGCCTGCCGCGCCGCCTACACCTGCGGGGAAGAATGGCTTAATGAACTTAAGGAGTACCTCCTCGGCAACCTTGATTTCCTGAGGAATTTTCTCCGGCAAAAGCTTCCAATGATCAAGCTGGTGGAACCCGAGGGCACCTACCTTGTGTGGCTTGATTTCAGCGCCCTCGGCCTTGACGATAAAGAACTTGATGACTTCATTACAAACCAGGCCGGGCTGTGGCTCAATCCGGGAACCATATTCGGTGCAGGCGGAGAAGGGTTCCAGCGTATCAACATCGCGTGCCCAAGGGCTATCCTGGAGAAGGCCTTAATTCAGCTTGAACAGGCAATCAGCCGACTGTAAGTCAAAACAACAGCATTTGGTTATTGACATTGGGAATTGCTCTCTGTATAATATAAAACTGCGGGCGGTGCCCCGCATGAGTTGAATATACACCATTAGCTCAGCTGGTAGAGCACCTGACTCTTAATCAGGGAGTCCAGGGTTCGAATCCCTGATGGTGTACCAAGGGTTTCAAGGTTTCTTGAAGCCCTTTTTTATTGCTGATGCTGCACATTATGTTGCAGAATTAGTATTTTGCTGCTTTTCTGCGGGCTCTTTTTTTGCCTGTTGGTACTGCTGTCCTGCCTTATGTGTTGGAGTAGTGCTTGGTATTGGCGACACCCACAATTTTGTTATCGGATCCCAATATGCCATATTCATCACTCCTTTGAGCATGAAATAGCGCCCCCTTTCGCAGACGCTTGAAAATGGATATAAAAAAGGCACCCACTTTCGTGAGTGCCTTTCTTATAAAGGTTTCAGATTATTTTATTTGAATCTTTCAAGGATAGGTTTAATGTCGTTTATTGGGATTGCGCTTTGAATTCTGTCTATCCCCATTCGCGCCATTCCTATTATTTTCCCGTCAACGCTGAATACTGCACCGCCGGACGATCCTCCTGACATAAACGTGTCTGATATACCTACCCATCGTTTACCGAAATCATCTTTAAAACCGGAGAACAGGCATTGGTCGATAAAGTTTTTGCTCCCACTAGGGCTTGTAATACTTATCAATGTTTGCCCTTCCACCAGTTTGTCTGAATCTCCAAGCGTGACTGACGGTAACCCAAGGTCACGGTCGAGTTTTAACACGGCTAAATCAATGTCGGGGTCGGCGTATTCAACCGTGGCGCAAGCGCCATAAATGGAATCATCGGGAAACACCTCAATCCGTTCTGCACCTTCAATGACATGCTTGGCGGTGACTACATAGCCGTTATACACCCAGCCAGAACCTTGGTTCCATTCATCGCCGCGATATGCGTATATCATCACGCAGGAATCCTTGCAGTTCTTAGCCACGTATTCCGGACCGGATTCAATAACTATGTGGGTACCGGTGCTGTAAGCCCTGCCGCCCAGTGCTTTGGCCATGTCAGCCACCTTGATGTAGGTGGATGCCCATTGCTCGTCAGCGGCTTTAATTGCGGCTATACGCATCTCGTGTTCTTGACCATTAAACATGAATTTATCTTCCGTAAACCTCGCCGAGATAATCTCGGGTACGGCATAAGCACCGATTGATAGGGTTAAAAGAGCGCCAAGTATAAACCCTATGGCCGCTTTGCGCATAATGTCACCCCTGATGTAATTTTACACTGATGGGAAATTTTAATCAAGGGCAGATATTGTTGGGGAGAATCACGTTCACTGTATGCTGTTATAGGTATCAGTCCCTTCTTATGGTAAATATTTACAACGAGGTTTTAAAGAATATGCTCGGTATGTCGAAGGTATAAATAATGAACCCCGCCCTGGGGTTAAAATGGAGCCGAGGGGTACCCCCCTTTGGAGTCAGTAAAACTTACCCCATCCTGTGCGCAACATTAACGCAACAATAAAATAAAAAAGCCCCCAAATAAAGGCTTTCTTCATAAGCATCCGGTGAAAACTCAGAAAATCCCTGCCGCAGCATCGCTTCTTTATGATATAATATTTTCGTCCGGTTAGAAGCATATAATTTGGTATCGATGGGCAAGACGAGGCGATGTCGCCTCATTCGGAATCTCCGCTCTTTTTTAGCCCAGGTTGATCCGGTAAAAGTGCAAGAAATCAACATTCATTATAGCTGCTGCAAACAGCACTACATAGAGGTGATCATTTGAGCGAAATAACCGCCAAGCTCAAAGAGGTATTAGCTTCGGTTTTACCCATTACTTTAATAGTCGTGATACTCCACTTTACCATAAGCCCCCTGGAATCCGACATGTTCTTTGCTTTTCTCATAGGTTCGGCCCTGGTTATTATTGGCCTGACGATATTCCTGTTCGGCATTGACCAGGGACTTGTGCCTATCGGTCAGGGCATCGGTAACGCTGTAACCCATTCAAACAGTTACGCGGTTCTTATCACGATAAGCCTGGTGCTGGGCTTCTTTATTTCCTATGCGGAGCCCGATCTTCACATCCTTGCAAAACAGGTAGCCAGTGTAACCTCCGGCCAGTTTAACAATATATTGATGGTGATAACTGTTTCGGCCGGTATTGGCGTGATGATGACCCTTGGAATGCTGCGCATCCTTAAGGGTGTCCGCCTGAAGTATGTGTTTACGGCAACATACGGCCTGATCTTTATACTATCGCAGTTTTCAACCGCTGATTTTCTCGCCATATCCTTTGACGCTTCCGGTGCCACAACGGGCGCGGTAACGGTTCCCTTCATGCTCGCGCTGGCCGCCGGTGTATCCTCATTGAAGAAAGATAGCAGGATGGGTGAGGCCGACAGCTTTGGACTTGTAGGCATTTCTTCAACCGGAGCCATCCTGGGTGTCTTGGTTACGGGAATTTTCCTTGATGTCGAAAAACTGGAGGGAACGCTGCCGGAAACAGATATCGCAACCGCCAATATGCTTGACTCTTATGGCACAAAGCTTCTGACAATTGCCTGGGACGCGTTCCTGTCCCTGCTGCCCATAATTATCGTATACATACTGTTCCAGATATTCTCCTTCAAGCATAAAAAGAAAAAGGTCTTCGATATCGCCAGGGGAATTTTCATAACCTTTGTCGGGCTCGTGATATTCTTGCTTGGCGTAAACGGCGGTTTCATGGAAGTCGGGGCCAGGCTGGGGAAACAGCTTGCCTCCATGGAATCCAGGATACCGGTATTGCTTGTATCGCTCCTGCTTGGGCTTACCACCGTGCTCGCCGAACCTGCTGTTCTTGTTTTGACCCACCAGGTGGAAGATGTCACCGGCGGATCCGTTAACCGGACCCTGGTACTTATCTTCCTGTCCATAGCGGTCGGAACTTCAATCCTAATGTCCGCGCTGAGAATCCTGATCCCCGATATTCAGCTCTGGATGTACTTATTGCCCGGATTTGGGCTCTCAGTGTTATTGGCATACTATGTACCGGATTTGTTCGTGGGTATGGCCTTTGACGCGGGGGGAGTAGCGTCGGGGCCTATGACTGCCACTTTTTCACTAGCTTTTGTTCAGGGCATTGCCGCCCAAGTTCCAACAGCCGACGTGGTAACAGACGGATTTGGCATGATAGCAATAGTCGCGATGATGCCTATTGTCGCGATTGAGCTTCTTGGCGCGCTCTACCAGGCTAAATCACGGAAGTTGTCGCTGGCTGCCAGAATAAGAAAGCGTGCAAATGGAGGTAATCATGGACAAGCAAATTGAAACTTCGGATGAAAATCAAATTACTGAACATCAAATCCTGACACTCATCCTTGACGACAGCCGATGCCATAAATGCATCCATATCGCCAAGGAAAAGGGCCTCTTCGGAGGGATCGTGACACTGGGCAGGGGAACTGTTAGCAGCTCGGTCTTGAACGCGCTGGGGATAAAGAGCCAGAAAAGGGATGTAATCAGCTTCCTTCTTGAAAGGGACAAGGCCAAAGAAATGCTGGAATACTTCACCGCGGAGCTTCAGCTCCACGAGCCCGGTCACGGGATCGCCTTCACTTCACCCGTGATACTGGCTGATTGCAGGGCGGAAGAGGTACAGGATAATAAAGCTATGATGGAGGAAAAGGTTATGTTCAAGAAGCTGACGGTAGTTGTGGATCGAGGCATGGGCCAGGATGTTATGGATATAGCGCGAAAGGCCGGCGTTCGCGGCGGCACCATCATGCACGGAAGAGGTGTCGGCGCCGAGTACACAGAAAAACTGTTCGGCGTGGAGATTGAACCGGAAAAGGAAATTGTTTTTATCCTGATACCGGACAATCTGGTTTGCCAGGTAGTAAACGCGCTATATGAAGAACTCCAGTTGGAACAGGCCGGAAAAGGGGTCCTGTTTGTAGAGCCTGTTGAGGAAGTCAGGGGCCTTTTCGAACCGGGCAAGCATGACAAGGAAGAATGAGCCGGGAAACATACGGGCTTCCTGCATGTTCCCATTGCCGGGTTTACTTGACTTACGGGGTAATCGGTTGTATACTTGAAGATGCCTCCTTATCTCGGAGGCATTTGTGTCTTTTATATGGCACGTTACAGCGCCAAAAAGGATGTAGAGCGAAATGCCCGAAGGCGTGAAGACCATCGTCAAGAACAGAAAGGCGAGGCATGAATACTTTATAGAGGAAATATTTGAAGCAGGAATTGCCCTAACCGGAACCGAGGTTAAATCCCTGCGCCAGGGCAGGGCCAACCTCCAGGACAGCTATGCCGTCATAAAGGACGGAGAGGTCTTTTTGCATGGCATGCACATAAGCCCTTATGACCAGGGCAACAGGTTCAATCACGACCCGATGAGAACGCGGAAGCTATTGCTGAACCGCTACGAGATCAACAAGCTGGTCGGATTGACCCAGAAAAAGGGTTTTACCCTGGTCCCTCTCAGCCTGTATTTCAAGAAAGGGCTCGTGAAAGTGGAACTTGCGGTATGCCGGGGCAAGAAGCTCTACGACAAGCGCCAGGATATAGCCAGGCGGGATGCCGCCAGGGAGATAGAAAAAAGGATGAAGGATTCAGGCAGGTAATACCCGCTATGTAATTAAGGCCGGGTATGGTATAATATATTTGGAATACCTCTTTATTTGTGGGGGTGTCTTGGTTTCGACGGGGTCGTTGAAGCCAGAGAAGCGGGTAGTGGATTCTCGTTGGCCACTTTAAAAAACGAGAGTATAAAAATAAACGCTGACAATAAGTTAGCTCTCGCAGCCTAATATAGGCTGCCGTCCCGCCCGGGAGGACCACGGCCCGGGATGGGGCGTGGACAGTGGTGAACGTGACACGGCAAAGCTTTGAGCCGTGCATGACAAAATGAAGCTACTGAAGCTGCAAGCCTGTTCATGGGCGTGCAGTGGAGGGAATGTCAAAACATGAACTGCACCCGGAGAAGCTCTCGCTGAGACGGTTTCGGACAGGGGTTCGAATCCCCTCACCTCCACCATAATAATCCACAATCGACATCAAAAAAATACAGACATAACACCAAAAACCTCGGCTTTGCCCGAGGGGTTTTCTGTTTATATGGGTTTTATTGATAGTATGCTTATACTATATAGAGGTTATAAGATGTTTCCGAGAAGATCGAGAAGATTATGTGAAAATAATTAAAGGAGCCGCACTTAGCAAGAGGATGCGGATTATGTTTGGGGTAACACGCCTAACATATACAGCATATGAATCCGGAAGAAGAAAGTCGGATAATAATACTCTTATCAAAATTACTCGATATCTTGGTGTAAGCACTGATTATTTACTTGGACTTATAGATATTAAGGATCATCTTAAACTAATAGCATCTAAACCCAGACATTTCTAATGATGATTGGCTTTCTGTAAAGCAATAGTGCTATTCCATGATATGATGAAGCTTACGCCGGAACAGTTTGAAGTTGAGAAAAAGTTGGTATAAGAGTTATATATACGAGGATTAAGTTAAAGATTGCAGCAACTTAGACTACATTCAATGTCAAGGCTCTATGATTGTGAACTTGACTTTTTTGTTAAGAAGGGATTGAGCAATTATGAGTATGAATTATACAGTGATTAAAAAGTTTAACGATAGCGGCCAAAAAAAGGTTTATTTAGTTGATTGTCCGCAATTTGGTAAGTGTATACTAAAAAGAGGCATATGCCGATCAGAAGAAAGCTTATCAAGAATTCAACGTGAAATAGAAATTCTTAAATCATTAAACTCGCCATACTTTCCTAAAAACTACTGCTTTGAGGTAAAATCAGATGGATCTTTTATATTATTTGAGGAGTATATTAATTCTAGTTCATTAAGAGAAAAAATGGGACTATTTTCCAATGAAATTGATGCTTTTATATTAATATTGAGAATTGTAAATGCTATGAAAGTTGTTTGGGAAAGAAAAATTGTACATAGAGACCTAAAGCCAGAAAATATTCTAATACGCACAGATACACTGGAACCAGTTATTATTGATTTTGGGATAGCCCGTATTGCAGAGGAAGTGTTTACGCTGAGTTAAAATGTCCAAAAACTGATGGAATTGCCTGTCCAGATATTGCTGGTATATAATGGCCATATACATTCTATAGAAAGAAAAAAGCGTCCTTGTTTCAATGTGATAC
>Ga0134101_1000552_pt1 | contig 41881 bp, 31 predicted proteins | sample 12_3_2metaG_FD_94446 | JGI IMG/M metagenome (GOLD analysis project Ga0134101, IMG submission 94446) | Switchgrass degrading microbial communities from high solid loading bioreactors in New Hampshire, USA - 12_48_3.3_201_A2 metaG | ecosystem: Engineered > Bioreactor > Semi-continuous > Anaerobic...
GTATACATACGGTCCCGCAATGGCGGTGTCGCCGATAAACATGGTCGCAAGGGTGCTCGACTACGCGATAACCGCTATTCCGAGCGAGAAAATCCTCATGGGCATGCCGAACTACGGCTACGACTGGACGCTCCCCTTCGTGCAGGGCACCGCGGCAAGGTCGCTCACGAACACCGCCGCCGTCCGGCAGGCGAGGGACGTCGGCGCGAGGATAAGGTACGACGCGGCGTCGCAGGCGCCCTTCTACAACTACTACGACTCCGAGAGAAGGCGGCACGAGGTCTGGTTCGACGACGCGCGCAGCATCCAGGCGAGGCTCAGGCTCGTAGACGAATACAACCTCGGCGGCGTAAGCTACTGGACGATAAACACCTTCTTCCCGCAGAACTGGCTCGTCTTAGATTCGATGTATGATGTAAGAAAGGTGATATAGGGGGATATTTAAAAAGCAAATGCGCGGGAAAACCCCGCGCGTTTATGTTTTGCCTCGTAGAGCGTTTTTAATTTATAGACGAACAATTTACCGGCTTACTCAATTTCGTAAAGATTTGAGGCTCTAGCGTTGTTCTAGGGTAGGGGTGGGTAAAATTCTACAGAGGTTTACGGGGATAATATATAAGCTTGGTAATAATCTATTGTTTACGCAAATTTTCAACAAGAGAAACTTGAACTTGCCCTTATCAGAGAGGGTTCTATCTTGCTAATTTAACCCTGGAAGCCCTTATATCTAAGCCTTTTTCGGCACTTTGATGCCGGAGAAAGGCTTTTTCTGTTGTAGCAAAGATAGTTAAAAGCAAAAATGTACATTTTCTAAGTATTTCCTAATTAACATGGAAATTTCGACCATAATGTTCTATAATTTATTTTAGAGGATTAATATCAGGTAAATTATCGCCGTGGAGCCGCGAGGTTGCCGTAAGAGACGCGGCTCTGTGACTCGCAGGCGCTGATTACTATTCATTAATATTAACCATTAGCAGCTGAGTCTTTCAACTGCTTAAGGTAAGTGAATCATAGGTGGGGTGGCAAAATGATTTATACCGATTTGACCAAGAAAGCCATGAAGCTGGCCTACCATGCGCACGATGGGCAGGAGGACAAGAATGGCATACCTTATATCTTTCATCCGATACATCTCGCGGAGCAGATGACAGATGAGGAAACGACCGTTTGCGCACTGCTGCATGACGTGATTGAGGACACAAGTATCACACTTGACTATCTCCGGGAGCAAGGCTTTCCTGCGTCAGTAATTGAGGCGCTGAGCCTTCTGACTCATGATAAAAGCGTGCCGTATATGGATTATGTGCGAGCCATTAAAAAGAACAAGATTGCAGCAGCCGTGAAAGCGGCTGACCTAAGACACAACATCGACCTGTCGCGGCTGGATTCGGTGGGAGAAAAGGACATAAAACGTGTGGAAAAATACAGGCAGGCATTAGCGCTGTTAGAGGAGGAAGAATAATTTTAAGCTGTTAAGAAAGGCAGGCTGATTGTTATTAATAAGTTAACTACTGAAATAGCAACATGCGGCAAGTGCGAAAACGCTATGCCATTCTGCTTTGAAATAAAAAAACAAAGAGAGCGGCAACGAACGGATTAACAAAACAGGTGGCGCCTCGTAAGGCGCCACCTTTAATTACGGCGTCGTTCGTTCTAACACAGAGAGCCGGGGGCAACCAGAGCCCTTCTTCTTCCAAATCTGGTCAGCTTAGGTTGCCGGGCGCAGAGATAGATGTTACAATAGAATTAGTAGTTTACTGAACATTTTTTCTTAGAGTTGAGGTATGGCTAAATTGATGAGCACAAGCCATAGAAGCGGAAAATCAAGGTAAAACCATAACAAAAAGGTGGTGCCTCGTGAGGCACCACCTTTAATTATCACTCACGGCGTTGTTCTTTCAAACACCGAGAGCTGGACGTGTTCGTTCTGGTAGTTTTCGCGGTAGCGGATTATCATGCAGGAGAAAATCAGCGCAAACCTCAGATAGGGGTCGTCTATCGGCCTGCCGAGAATCTCCTCTATCTTGTTTATCTTGTAAATAATCGTATTGCGGTGCATGTACATGGCCTTGGCCGTGCGCGAGATGCTGCAGCGGTTCATAAGATAGGTGAAGAGCACGTCCCTCAAATCGCTGTTGTAGGTCCTGTCGTAGCGCGTAATCGCGAGTACGCCGGGGTGCGAAAGGAACACGATGTCGTCCGTTCCGAAGGCGGCCTTGGCCTGCTGTGCGCAGAGGTGGATGATGTAGTACGGCAGGTAGCGCTCAAAGTAGAAGTAGCGGCCTGCGTCCTTCCAGCTTACCTTGAGCACGACCTCGAATATGCCCCTGCACTGCAGGTACATCACGCGCAGCCCGCGCGCGGTCTTGCTCGGATTTGAGATTATCGCGTGGGCGTCGTATTTTTGCAGCAGATTGTCGAACTCCGCCATGTTGTAGTCGAGCGGGCAGGTGCTGTAGTCGCTTGAAACCAGAATAAGAATCTCCTCGTCGAGAATCGTCGCGTTGCAGCCGTGGAAAATCTGCTCGGCCTCGCCTATCAGCTTGTTCATGTTGACGACGAAGCTGTTGCGCGGGCGAATCAGGATGCAGCGCGCAAACTTCTTAGGCGGGTTGGGAAGGCGCTGCAGGCGCATCTGCAGCTCCTCGAAATTGAGCTCCCTGTCGGAAAAGAGGTCCTGGGCCAGCACCTGAAAAGACATCCGCCCGTCGTACCAGGCGTCGGTCCTCGAGAGCATAATCTCCGCTCTTATCGAGAGGAGGCAGAGTATCTCCCTGAGCGTCCCCGGGTCGTCGTCCGAGGCCGCGAGCAGGTAGCCGAGCAGGTCGTCTTCCTTCTTTATCGGGAGCGCGCAGAAGTAAATCCCTTCTTCGCCCCTGCCCTCGGCAAAGAAGCTGCCCTCGTCGAGCTGGTCGAAAAGCCTCGTGAGCTCGTCGCTTATAATCGTATAGTTGTAGTCTATGACCGCGCGCAATTGCTCGTTGTGCCCGGTCTTTTTGCTGCCCGTGATTATCTCGCGCTGGGGATTGAGCAGGTAGACGGAGGCGTCGGCGAGCTTTCCGCCGTTTTGAATCAGCACCGACACGCCCTTGGCCGAGTCCTGGTCCAGAATCTCGGCCCAGCTCCTGTAGAGCTCAAGCCTCCTGAACAGCAGGTTGTGAAGCGAAACTAAGCTCAAATCGGTCACGCAGACCGAGGCCGAGCTCTTCTCGGTAAGCCCGGCGAAGTCAGGATGGTCGCCGGTCGTGAAGATGACCGGGCTGTGGCTCGGCCCGAAGCGCCTCAGGGCTTCCGCCGCGGCGGCCGGTTCGGCCACATAAATCAGGTTGTCGGAGGGTTCCTCCTCGGGCCCGAGCAGGAGCACTCCCGAGGCTTTCAGCGTCCTGTTGTTTTCGTTGTAGCAGCGGACGACCCTGCCGCCCAGCGCCGTGAGAAGCATCTGGAAAGCTATCAAGCCGGCCCCTCCCTTCGTAATTAATCGGCGGTCGATTTGTTAGTTTTGCTACGTATTATGTGTGGGATGACCATAGCAATATCTATATTTTGTTATATAATACAATTGAATAATAGCATATTTTCTCAATCAAAACAATACCGGATAAATACCAGCCGCCCCGCCCCGCTGCGGCTGCTCAAGAAAGGAAGACATAGGCGATGACACAGGCAATGCTAGACAGAATTGAGCGCATCAAGAAAAGAGTGGTGGTCGACACCTACCCGATTTGCATAGAGAAATACCGCATTACGCTCGACGTCCTTGAAAAGACGAAGAACGACCCCGTCATCATACGGAGGGCGAAGCTCCTGATGGCCTACGCCTCGCGCATGCCCATCCAGATTGCCGACGACGAGCTTATCGTCGGCATAGCGGCCTCGAAGCCGATGGGCCTCGAGATTGACCCGGACTACGGCATCTGGACGCAGGACGAAATCGACTCGCTCATCGAGGACGGCTTCCAGATGGACCCGAAGGACGTCAAGGACCTGCAGGAGCTCAACGAGAAATACGACCCCGCGACCCTGATTGGCCTGATGGGCGACATCTTCTACGAGCCTGAGAACGAGAGGATACTCTCGCTGCTCAAGACCGGCCTCATCCTCCCGCCCTGGAAGGACAAGGCCGAGGGCAGGGGCGTCGGCGGCGGCTACGCCCAGTCCGGGCTCGGGCTCGGCCCCTCGCTCATCCTGCTCGCCGTCGACTACACAAAGCTCCTCCATCACGGCACGAGAGGCCTCATCGCGAAGGCCAGGGAGTGCATGAGCAGGCTCAACTTCACCCGCCAGGGCGACATCGACAAGTACCGCTACTACAAGGCGGTCATCATGGCGCTCGAGTCCCTCGAGGTGCTCGCAAAGCGCTACTCCGAGCTCGCCTTCGAGATGGCGGCGAAGGAGACCGACCCGAAGCGCAAGGCAGAGCTTGAGCAGATAGGCGAAATCTGCGCCTGGGTGCCGATGAACCCCGCCCGCACCTTCCGCGAGGCGATGCAGTGCTTCTGGTTCCAGTTCCTCATGCTCAGCCCCTCCACGACGCTGCCGGGCACCCGCTTCGACCAGTTCATGTATCCCTACTACAAGGCGGACCTCGAGGCCGGCCGCATAAGCCGCGACGAGGCGCTGGAGCTTCTGTGCCTGCTGCGCCTCAAGGACATGGAGCTCAACCGCACCTCCGGCAAGAACAACCGCAAGAAGAACGCGGGCATGGCCAAGTGGCACAACTTCACAATCGGCGGCCAGAAGGCCGACGGCACCGACGGCACGAACGACATCACCTACATGATGCTCGACGCGGCCGCGATAACCAGGACCCCGCACCACACGCTGACCCTGCGCGTCTGGGAAGGCACTCCCGAGGACCTCATGCTCAAGGCGCTTGAGGTCGTGCGCATGGGGCTCGGCATGCCCGCCTTTGTAGGCGACAAGTCCTACATGGCCTGCTTCACCTCGCGCGGCGTGCCGAAGGAGATGGCCGCGGAGTACGTCCTCACCGGCTGCCTCGACGCTAACATCCCCGGAAAGTCGAGGACCGGCCCGGTTCCGATGGTCACGATTCCGCTTATCTTCGACATATTCCGCCACAACGGCCGCAACCCCAAGACCGGCGAGCTCTGCGGCATTGAGACCGGCGACTTTACCCAGTTTAAGAGCTTCGAGGAGCTCTACGAGGCCTTCGAGAAGCAGATGAAATACTGCCTTGAAATCGTCGGCGAGAAGAACAACGTCGAGCTCAAGATTACGCAGGAGCTCCTGCCCGACCCGCTGCGCAGCGCGCTCATGGACCAGGGCATAGAGTCGGGAACCGACACCTTCTGCCGCAAGATGCCCTTTGAAAACGGCTGCGTAATCAACGCCGTCGGCATGGTCAACGTCGGAGACTCGCTCGCGGCGATAAAGAAGCTCGTGTTCGACGAGAAGAAGTACACGCTCAAGCAGCTCAACGACGCGCTCGAGGCCAACTGGGAGGGCTACGAGGAGATGCGCAAGGACTTCCTCGAGGCGCCCAAGTACGGAAACAACGACGACTACGTCGACGAGATTACCGCCCGCTGCTACAAGTCCTTCTGCGACATCGTCGGTTCGATTCCCACCATCCTCGGCGGCGTGCACATCCCGACCGGAATCTCGATTACCTCGCACCAGCCGGGCGGCGCCCTGACCGAAGCGACCCCCGACGGCAGGAAGGCCGGCGAGATACTCGCCGACGGCACGATGTCGCCGATGCACGGCTGCGACGTAAACGGCCCGGTCGCGGTATTGCAGAGCGCGATGAAGATAGACCAGGACCCCTTCCAGGCCACCCTGCTCAACATGAAGTTCCACCCCACCTCGCTCAGGACAGAGGAGGACTTGAGGAAGCTCTCGAGCCTCATCAGAACATATCTCACGAACGGCGGCAAGCACGTTCAGTTCAACGTCGTCGATAAGGAAACCCTGCTCAAGGCCCAGGAGCGCCCGAAGGAGTACAGGGACCTGGTCGTGCGCGTTGCGGGCTACAGCTGCTACTTCGTCCAGCTCAACAAGGCCATGCAGGACGAGGTAATTGCCCGCGTCGAGCACAGGCTCTAATCGACAACCACATTTCCTCTCTCCTGCTTATATGGAGCGGCGCTAAAAAGCAAAGCGCCGCTCCGTTTATTTTTGTTTGAACAGGGCCCGAAACATGCTATACTGTCTGTAAGGCATTTCCGTTTTATGCAAAGGAGGCATAATAATGTCGGTTCCGACCCCTCACAACAGCGCGAAAAAGGGCGAGATAGCGAAGACCGTGCTCATGCCGGGCGACCCGCTGAGGGCGAAATTCATCGCCGAGACCTATCTTGAGGACGCAAGGCTGGTAAACAACGTCCGCGGGATTCAGGGATACACGGGAAGCTGGAAGGGCGCGCCAGTCACTGTCATGGCGAGCGGCATGGGCATACCCTCCATGGGCATATACAGCTACGAGCTGTTCAACTTCTACGAGGTCGAGAACATCATCCGCATCGGCTCGGCGGGCGCGATAAGCGACGGGCTGAAGCTGCGCGACATCGTCCTTGCCCTCGGCGCCTGCACGAACTCAAACTACGCCTCGCAGTTCGAGCTGCCCGGCACCTTCGCCCCGACTGCGAGCTTCAAGCTGCTTAAAACCGCCGTCGAGGAGGCGGAGAAGCTCGGGATAAAGCCCGTCGTCGGGAACATCCTCTCGAGCGACATTTTCTACGACGAGAGGAAGGACGCGGTCTTCAGGTGGAAGGCCATGGGCGTGCTCGCGGTCGAGATGGAGGCGGCGGGGCTATATATGAACGCGGCGCGCGCCGGAAAAAACGCGCTTGCCATCTGCACAATCTCGGACCATGTGATTACGGGCGAGGCGCTCGACGCAGAGGCAAGGCAGACTACCTTCACCGAGATGATGGAGCTTGCTCTGAACATCGCGAAAACACTTGACGGTTGAAAACCGGCGTAAAAAGGGGACCCCCGGGGCATAAGGCCGCGGGGGTCCCTTCCTTTTCCGCCAACCTTGGGAACACACCCCTCGAGGCGGTCTCATATACTGAGGTAAGCACGGAAAAGGAGTCATATAAAAATGAATGGAAGAAATTATTACGACCGCAGCTTTAGCAGCCTCATCCCGATGAGGGACTACGGTCCGGAGCCTCTCGTAGTAAATCTTGACAAGGCGGCGGAGCAGAACGTCAACTTCCGCACCGCCTTTTGGACAGGCAAACACCTGCAGCTTACGCTGATGAGCCTAAAGCCCGGCGAGGACATAGGGGTCGAGATGCACCCCGACGTCGACCAGTTCCTCAGGATTGAAAAGGGCCGGGCGCTCGTCATGATGGGCCACAGGAGAGACATGCTGCACTTCCAGAGCAGGATTGTCGAGGGCTACGCCGTCATAGTCCCCGCGGGAACCTGGCACAACATAGTCAACATAGGAAACGAGCCTTTGAAGCTGTATTCGATTTACGCGCCGCCCGAGCACCCGAGAGGAACGGTCCACAGGACGAAGGCCGAGGCGGAGGCGGCACATCGCTAAGGCTTGGGAAAGGCTACATAGGGGCGTCTCGGCAATCTGAGATACCCCTATAAATTTTGCCGCTCTCTCCGGCGGGCAGGTGCTCGGGCCTTCCCGCCGGATTTTGAACGAAAGGGCCGGAAACGGGGCCCGGAACCCCCCTTTTGTTTTTCACTACTCGCAGCCGCCCCGAATAGAATGGGGCGAGACGATATTGGAGGAATCAGATGTGAAGAAAACGATTACCTTTGCAGTCATCGGAGGCGACCTGCGCCAGGCGAAGATGGCCGAGATGCTGGCCCGCGACGGCCACAGAGTGCTCGCCTTCGCGCTTGAGAAGGCGGAGATGCCGCCCTGCGTCAAGCAGGTGTCCGATTTGAAGGATGCAGTCTGCCCCGCCCAGTGCATAATACTCCCCCTTCCGGTCACCGGAAAGGCGGGCTACCTGAACACGCCGCTTTCCGGCGAAGTGTGCCCGCTCGACGAAATCTTCCGCCTGATAAGGCACGAGCAGATTGTCTGCGCCGGGCGCGTCCAGGGCGACGCCCGCGAGGTGGCCGACAGATACGGGATTGAGATAACAGACTACTTTGCACGCGAGGAGCTTGCGATTCTGAACGCCGTCTGCACCGCCGAGGGCGCAATCGCAATCGCGATGGACAACACGGCCATCACTCTCTGCAACGCGAAGGTCCTCGTCCTCGGCTTCGGCAGGATAGGCAAGATTCTTGCGCACCGCCTGCGCGGGCTCGGGGCCGACGTGCACGTCTCCGCGCGCAGCCACGCCGACAGGGCATGGATTAAGGCCTACGGCTACAAGCCCATGAACACCTACGACCTCGGCGGGAAGCTGAAGGACTTCGACGTAATCATCAACACGATTCCCGCGCCCGTCGTGACGGAGGAGCTGCTCATGGAGGTCGACAAAAACTGCCTGCTTCTGGACCTTGCCTCGAAGCCGGGCGGAATCGACTTCTCGGCCGCGGCGAGGCTCGGACTTCGCGCAATCTGGGCGCTGAGCCTGCCCGGAGAGGTGGCCCCCGTCACATCGGGCGATATTATCCGCGAAACAATCTACAACATTCTCCATGAGAAGGAGGAAAGCTCTTGAACAGTTTGAAAGTCGGCTTCGCCGTCTGCGGCTCATTCTGTACATACGAAAAGATGCTCGCCGTGTTGCAGGCGGTTAAAGATAAGTACGGCGACGTCACGCCGATAATGTCCGAAAACTCTGCAAACACCGACACGCGCTTCGGCACCGCCGGGCACTTCGTTTCGGAAATCGAGAGGATATGCGGAAAGAAGGTTCTGTCGACGATTGAGTCGGTTGAATATATAGGTCCAAAAAAAGCGCTCGACATACTCATAATCGCCCCCTGCACGGGCAACACGCTCGCCAAAATCGCCCGCGGGATAACCGACACCGCGGTCACGATGGCCTGCAAGGCGCATCTTAGGAACGACCGCCCCGTCGTCATAGCCATATCCACGAACGACGCGCTCGCCGGCAACGCCCAGAACCTGGGGCTGCTCCTCGGCCGCAGGAACTTCTACTTCGTCCCCTTCTATCAGGACGACCCGGAGAATAAGCCCTACTCGCTGGTCGCGGACCTCGACAAGCTCTGCGACACGGTCGATTCGGCGCTCAAAGGCAAGCAGCTTCAGCCTCTCCTGTGCGCAAGGAAATAGCGCAAAAACAAGGCAGGCGGAGTCTCCCCCGCCTGCCCTTTTTTATTTCAGTCGAGATGCCTTCTCTCGTCCTTAAACTCCTTGAGCCTTGCCTCGAACGCGGCCCGCGCCGTCTCCTCGAAGGCAATCCTTGCCTCGCTGCCCATCAGCCTTAGAAGATACTGCGTAAAGTCGGGGTTTATGACGAGAATCGGCCCTAAGAGGTTTGTTCCGAAGAAGTTGTTCTTGTGCACGCCCTCGGTCTTCGCGCTCCTGTTTATCCCGCTGCCGCGCAGGACCGAAGCGAAGCCCGGCTCCTCTGACTCGGCGGTCGAGAAGCGGCTGTGGAAGCCGACTATGTCCATCTCGCCGAACTTTCCGAGGAAGAGGCTGTTGTGGCGGTTTTTCATGTCGCGCCTCGCGCGCATTTTCAGAATACCGAGGCCCTCGACGAAGCCCTCCCCGGTATCTATGCCCTCGCCGAGCACCTCCATCGCGTTGCCGGTAAAGAGGAATACGCAGCCGGAGTCAATCAGCTCCGCTATGCGCTCCCTGTAGGGCGAAAGGCGCTCAATCACGCGCTCCTGAGCCCTTTCGGTCATCGGGCCCATGTAGATGAGGTCCGGCACTTCGCCGACAAACCTCGGCTCCTCGTTGAGCGAGGTCTCGGCAAACTCCGCCTCGGGCAGGCAGCATCTTAAATACCTCATGTTGCCCGTGTCGCCGAAGAGGTTGCAGAGCTCCGGGTAGAGTATTTCTATCAGCATTGGAAGGCCTCCTCGATTTTCTTCATTACCTCGGCGCGCACCTTAACCGCTATGCTGTGGCGGTAGACGTCGTAGAGCAGGAATATCCTGTCCACCTCGCTGTAGCGGATTGCCGGGGCGACCTCGGCCTCGCAGGACACGGGCGTTATCTTCTCCTCGGGCACGCCCGCTATCAGGAGCCGGAGCTTCCCGTCGAGCGCGCGCACGCCGCAGGGTATGACCTGGACAAGGTCCTCGCTGTTCAAAAACTCGTAGTCCGCGTCGTATATCCAGGCGATGTTCTCGGAGGTCTCCTTCTCGTCGAATATGTCGTCGTACATGAGGGCCACGGCCTTCCTGCCCTTCTCGCGCCTTACATAGTCGAAGGCGCGCGAGCAGGCGACGGCGTTGAGGCCCTTGGCCATGAGCATCGTGACCGTCTTGCCGCACTTTTCCTCCTCCCAGAAGCGGGACCTCACGACCTCGATTTTCTCAAGCGCCTGCTCCACTTCCGCGGGCGTCTTGCCGAGCTCGCGCAGGACCGTTATCGCGGCAAGCTCGTTGTATATGTTGAACACGGTGTCGCTTATGAGCCTGTACTCCCGAATTTCGCCCTTTTCGGAGACCTTGAGGCGCATGTTCTCGAAATCCGCCGAGAGCGCGAGGTAGTCGGGCGTTTTTGAGGCAAAGCCGCACTCGCAGCGCGCCCTGCCTATGTGGTGGTAGCGCCTGAAATCGTAATGAAGCGTCCTGCCGCACTCGGGGCAGACGACGATGTCGCGCACGATGTTCGCCGGCGCCTCCTCCTCGTTCGGGAGCCGCTCCATGCCGAAGTAGACGCGCTCGTTTTCGGGCGCTACGGCGGAGCTTATGAGGTCGTCGGCGTTTAGAACCAGCTTCGTAGTCTTCGGGATATATTCGGTCAGAATCGAGGCTATATACTCCGAGTGTGCGTTGCGGCGCATCGAGTCGCGGAAGAGGTTAGTAATAACCAAGCAGTCGGGCTTAAAGTAGGGATAGATGAGCCTTGCGCTGCGCTCGTCGATTTCCAGAACGGCGATGCGCTTTTTGCTCCTGCCCGTTATCGAAGCCCCGTCGATAAGCGCGGTCGCGACCCCGGCGTTAATGTTCGAGCCGAGGCGGTTGCTGAGGACATCCTCCCCGCCGGCCTCCAAAAGGTCGCTTATCATGTTGCAGACCGTCGTCTTTCCGTTAGTTCCGGTGACCCCTATGACGGTCTCGGGCCGCCCGATAAGGCCTAAAAAATCCGGGCAAATCTTTATCGCCACCTTGCCCGAGAAGTAGGTGCCCGGCCTTCCGACGGCCTTGAGCAGGAGCTTGATTAGCTTGGCTGTCCAGAGCGCGAGCAGGAATCTTATCTTTTTCAAACGGTTTTGCCTCCCTATGTCTATATAAGCGTGCGCCGCTTAATTGCCTCGCGGTTTTCATTTATTTTCCGGCTTACATAATCCATTATGTCCGAAATCGTCCGTATTATCGGCAGGGCCACGAGCCCGAGCGTCACAAGCACAAGGCGGCTGCCGAAATCAAGCGGCGAGAGCGCGAAAAGCTCCTTGAAGTACAGCACGCACACCACAATCGCAAAGCACATCGCGCCCCAGAGGAGCTTCCTCAGCGCGGTCCAAGGCTTGCAGGTGCGGTAGAGCATTATCAGCCCGACCTCGGCGAGGACTATCGCCGAAATCGTCGACAGCTCGTCGTGCGTGAGGCTGAAGGCCATCGTAAAGAGCATGACGCCTATGACGAGTATGACGTTCGTAAGCCCCGCGGGCAGGGCCCTGAAGATTACGTTCCTCAGAAAGCGCCCCTTCACTATCTCGGTGTTCGGCTCCATCGCGAGGAAGAAGGAGGGAATGCCTATCGTGATAGTGCTCACTAGCGAAAGCTGCGCCGCCCTGACCGGATACGGGAGCACCGCTATCATCGAGATTACCGCGAGAAGGAAGGAGAAGATGTTCTTGACAAGGTAGAGCGAGGCCGCGCGCTCAATGTTGTTTATGACCCGCCTTCCCTCCATAACCACGTAGGGCATGGAGGCGAAGTTCGAGTCGAGCAGCACGAGCTGCGAGACCCTCGTCGCGACGTCGCTGCCCGAGGCCATCGCTATGCTGCAGTCGGCCTCCTTGAGCGCGAGCACGTCGTTCACACCGTCGCCTGTCATCGCGACCTTGTGCCCGGCGGCCTTGAGCGCCTGCACCAGCTTCTTCTTCTGGTCCGGCCGCACGCGCCCGAAGACCGTGTACTTCGTCGCCGCCGCGCGCAGCTTCCTGTCCGTGTCGAGGGTCGTCGCGTCGACATAGTTCTCGGCGCCCTCGATTCCCGCCTTCTTCGCTATGTTCGAGACCGTGACGGGGTTGTCGCCCGAGATTACCTTTATCGCGACGCCCTGCTTTGCAAAGAACCTGAAGGTCGCGGGCGCCTCCCGCCTTATCCTGTTCGAGAGCAGGACGAGCGCAAGAGGCATCGCAAGCGAGTGGTCCAGGGGCTCCGAGACGTCGCCGTCGTAGAGCGCAAGCAGCAGCACGCGGAAGCCCTCGTTCGAGTAGGGCTCAATCCGCTCGCGGTACCCTGTGTAATCCGCGCCCAGAATAATCTCCGGCGCGCCGAGCAGGTAGCCCTCGCCCTCGGAGTACATTATCCCGCTGTACTTGAGCGAGGAACTGAAGTGCAGAACCTTCTCCGGAATCTTGGCCGCCTCGCCCCTGAAATGCTCGCGCAGGGCCCTCATCGTCTCGTTGTCCGGGCTCATATTGTTTACATAATCAATCATTATGGAATTTATGTCGTCCTCGTTGAAGCGGTCGGGGCAGAGCAAAACCGTCCGCTCGACCTCCATGTTCGGCTCGGTTATCGTGCCGGTCTTGTCCACGCAGAGCACGTCTACCCGCGCGAGGGCCTCGATGCAGCTGAGCTCGTGCACCAGGGTCCTGTTCTGGGCAAGGCGGATGACTCCGACGGCGAGCGCGATTGTCGTGAGCAGGTAAAGCCCCTCGGGTATCATCCCGACCAGGGCGCCGACCGTATGGACGACGCTCTCCCTTAAGGGGAGCTTCAGGATATAGTACTGGTTGTAATAGAGCAAGAGTCCTATCGGGATTATCACAAGCCCGATTATCTGCACCAGCCTTGTCAGCGAGCGCATCATCTCGGACTGCTGCCTGCCCTTTTTCATCTTCTTGGCCTCGAGCGTGAGCTTCGAGACGTAGGAGTCGCGGCCTACCCGCTCGAGCCTCGCCCGGCAGGAGCCGCTGACAATGAAGCTGCCTGACAAAAGCAAATCGCCCGGCTTTTTCGTTATCTCGTCGGACTCGCCCGTAATCAGGGCCTCGTTGACCTGAACCGTGCCCTCGAGGACAACGGCGTCGGCGTATATCTGGTTGCCGGATGAGAATACCGCGATGTCGTCGAGCACCGTCTCCTCGGTGCTCAGCGTGACCTCCTTCCCTTCCCTTATTACCCTCGCCTTGGGCGCGGTGAGAAGGGTGAGGCGGTCTAAAGTCTTTTTCGAGCGAATCTCCTGGACTATTCCTATAACGGTGTTTATTATAACCACCGGCATGAACAGCAGGTCGCGAAAAGCGCCCACGAAGATTACGCAGGCGGCCAGCATGAAGAACACCAGATTGAAATAAGTAAACACGTTCGAGGCGACAATCTGCGCCGTGCTCTTTGTCGGCGGGGCCACTGCGCTGTTGCCCCAGCCCTTTTCAAGGCGCAGACGGGCCTCGTACTCGGTAAGCCCTATTTTCGGATCGGCGTAGATCCTTTTCACCGGCTCGCGGTCTAAGGCCTCCCTTTTCCTGCTTCGCATAATTTACCCCGCTTCTGTTGGTGATGGCAACATTTTACCACACAATGCGTCGAAACTAAATCGTGCTCTGCTAAATTTAATAAATTATTTAATTTTGTTCAAGTTTTCCGCGTCGCTTTTCTTGACAATTGCTCTGATTCTGTTATAATAGCTTTTGCTCTTGCGTCTGCGGGCGTAGCTCATCTGGCAGAGCGCCACCTTGCCAAGGTGGAGGTAGCGAGTTCGAGCCTCGTCGCCCGCTCCATAGAAACAAGGACAGCCTTTAGGTTGTCCTTGTTTCTATTTGTGTGAGTGTCAGAGAACTCGCTGCCTCCACCCGGCGCCGAAGGCGCGTTTAAATCAGGAGGTCGGGGTCCCCGCGAAAGCGAAGCTTTCGTGGGGTGTTTTAGCGAGTTTAAAGCCTCGTCGCCCGCTCCAAAATAAAAGGACAGCCGTTTGGCTGTCCTTTTATTTTGGGTTACGCCGCTGTCGCGGCTTCACCCTTGTGATTTGACTTCCTCGGCGGAAGTCAGTTCGCCTGCGGAAATCTCCGCTTCGCTCCGATTTGCGGCGCATGAGCGCCGCGTAAATCTTCGATGGGTACCTGTTGCACCCTTTACGGGCGCCTTTTTTCTTTTTGTAAGTAGGTTGGTGTTGGTATCGGACCCTCTGCCTCCGCCCGGCGCCGAAGGCGCGTCTAATATCGGCGCAACATTTAGTTGCGGGTATGTAAAGCCAACACGGTTGAAATGTTTTTCGCTTCTGTTATATTTAATATCAGAAGTGAAGGACGGTGAAGCAGATGACTTTCGGGGAAAAAGTACAGATACTGCGTAAAGCGAAAGGCATGTCGCAGGAACAGCTGGCAAAACGCCTGAATGTTTCGCGCCAGGCCATATCCAAATGGGAGCAGGGCTTGGCAACGCCGGATGTATCAAATGTAATAGAACTCAGCAAGCTGTTCAATGTGTCTATCGATTATCTCCTTATCGATTATTACGGAAATGACGACCATATCCCTCCGGTTGCCAAAAACGACATAAGCGGCAAAGCCCTCCCCGGGACTAAGATGAGCACGCTTGTCGGAGGATTGATTTCCTTTGCCGGAGCGGCTGGAATTCTGATTCTTTGCATTATTGGCTCTGTCAGGGGCAAAGCGTATTGGGTCTTTGGAGGGGAAAATGCCCGTGTCTATACCGGAATAGCGGCTTTTCTTAAAATAAATACTCTTACATGGCTGATGGTGCTGTGTGTTATTGCGGTGCTTATTGGCCTTGTTGTAATATTCTCTCCTAAAATTAAGAATTGGTTATCAAACTAAAAAAACAAATCCAGAACAACCTCTTCAGGAGCTTTCGGTTTGAGGAAGCCGGCGTCGCCTTTTCCTGCGACGTCGAGCTCTCGGGCTTCGCCGATTACCGGTTATATTCCAGGTATCTGATGCGGGACAGCGATTCGGAGGAAAACTATTTCAGCCTGAACTTCTCGATGAGGCTGCAGGAATGAAAGGCGAATTGCTTTTAATATAGCGCGGCTTTCTTTGCGAAAGCCGCTCTTTTTTCCCGCGGCAAATTATGGTATCATGGGCACAAAAAGCGCGGGGGTTTTGAGGGTAATGAAAATCACGGTGATAAACGGCACGGAGGTCAGGGGCTGCACATACAGGATTAAGGAGCTCTTTCTCGAGCCCCTGCGCGAGACGAGCGAGATAAGGGAGTTCTACCTGCCGGGGGACCTGCCGCGCTTTTGCCGCGGCTGCAAGACCTGCTTTTTCAAAAGCGAGCTGCTCTGCCCCCATGCCGAATACGTCCTGCCGATTTGGAACGCGATGCTGGAGTCCGACCTCATCGTGTTCGCAACGCCGGTGTACGCCTTAAGAGCCACCGCGCAGACAAAGGCGCTGCTCGACCACCTCTGCGTCCACTGGATGGTGCACAGGCCGGACGAGAGGATGTTCTCAAAGCGGGCCGCGATACTCACAAACGCCATCGGGCCGATTAACGGCGGAGCGCAGAGGGACATAGCGACAAGCCTCATGTGGCTCGGCGTATCGGATATTAGGAAGCTCGGCGTCGGGCTCATGGAGGGCGTTGTCTGGGACGAACTCTCCGGGAAGCGGCGGCAAAAAATCGAGAGGAAGGCGCGCAGGCTCGCGGAGAGGTACAAAAAAGCCCCCGCGGCGGCGCGCATGGGCCTGAAGGTCAGGGCGCTTTTTACCTTAACGAGACTTATGCACCAGGCGATGGTCCGCGGCGAGGAGACCCCCTCGGCCGACAACCGCTACTGGCTCGACAAGGGCTGGATAAGGCGCTGAGAAAGCATTTTTAGCAGGGCCGCCCCGGGCGGCAAAAAAAGAGGAACGCCCCTTTTTGGGAGCGTTCCTTTATTGCAATTTGGCTTATCTTCGTATTACGCGGACTATGCACTCCAGGACCGTGTCGCCTACGGTGACATAGATGGATACGACGCCTTCCGAAACCGCGGTCACAACTCCGTTCGGCGCTACGGAGGCTATGTTGTAGTCTTCGCTGTAGTAGACCGGCGTCTCGGCCGTGCCTTCGACGGTCAGGCGGAAGGACTCGTTGGTGCCCGCGTCAAGCGTGACGTCGGTATGGCTGAGCCTCGGGATATTCCCCTGCGGGTCGGGCGTTACGGCGGCGGCCGTCACGCGCACTATGCACTCGGCCCTCACTCCGCCGACCTCCGCGACGACCGTGGTCGTTCCCGGACCTACGGCGGTGACTACGCCGTTTTCGTCTATCGTGGCCACTTTCGGGTCAAGCGAGGTCCATTTTACCTTCAAACCGGTGTTTGCAGGGACTACTGTGGCCGTCATCGTCCACTGCTCGCCGATGTAGAAGAGCGTGAAGTCCTCCCTGTTCAGCGTCACCGAGGTCACCCTGGGCGTCATAGTCGGAGTCGGGGTCGGGCTCTGAGTCGGCCTAGGCGAGGTCGTCGGTTTCGGCGTGCTGGTCACGGTTACGGGACCCGTCGACGAGGGCAAGCTCGGGCTTGGGCTCGGAGCGGGGCCTTTGGACCTGAGGCTCATGACAATCAGGACCACAACGGCGATTATGATTATTGCGAGGATGACGAGGCCCGCTATCATCTGCCCTCTGCCGCTGCCGCGGTCGCTTTTTCCGGTTCTTCTTCTCGCGCCGCAGTAGGGGCATCTCCGGCGGATAGCGGAGTATCTCCTGTCACAGCGGCCGCATTTAACCTCTCCGAAAAGTCCCATAATGAACCTCCGTTTCTTTACTGGAAATGCTGAAAACATTGAAATTTGTCCGAAAATGTATATATTTGTTACCTTATATAATAACTTGTATCACATTATTCGTCAACCGATTTGCAAAATATTTATGGGCCTTGCGGCCTTCCGGAGCTAGAATATATTCCAAGGAGATTTTGAACATAAGATGTTGACAAACTCAATTATAAATGCTAGAATTACCGTTGTCGCTACGGATTTCGTAGCGGCAGTAATCTCTAAGGGCCTTTAGCTCAGCTGGTCAGAGCAACCGGCTCATAACCGGTCGGTCCGGGGTTCGAATCCCTGAAGGCCCACCATAAATTCTTTCAGGTCAGAGGTCCGAGCTCATCCCGCCTCCGGCCTTATTTTCTCCAGAATCTTCCGATTAATTCTTAGGGGTATAGCTCAGCTGGTAGAGCAGCGGTCTCCAAAACCGCGTGCCGAGGGTTCGAGTCCTTCTGCCCCTGCCAAAAGAGTAGCCATCTTGTACAAGGTGCAAGATGGCTATTTTGTCGTTATGGACTTTTTTCTCCGGATAAGAAATCGCTTTTCGCGGAAGTTTCATGCGCTGGACGCCCCATATAATAAAACCGCTTTCTATAATCTAAAGCAAAGCCCTGCCGACGGCTAATCGACGAACCAGGCGAACTGGCCAAGGCTCATTCCGCGCCATATGTAGATTCTCTTCATCGCCATGGTGTCGCCGCCGCATTTGAACGTGCCGCCCCTGTCGAGGACCGCGTATTCGTAATACTTCGCCGCGGCCGAGCGGACCTCTTCGTCGTTGCCGCCGCTCGGGTAGGCGAGCGCTATAACGGGCTTTCCGGTCAGCTTCTCAATCCTTTCCTTCGACGCGGACAGCTCATAGTGGAGCTTCTCCTCGCCCAGCGTGGTCAGGTAGGGGTGCGAAACCGTATGGCTCTGTATAGAAACGAGGCCTGAGTCCGACATTTCCTTAATCTGCGCCTCCGAGAGCCTGCCCTTGCTCCAGACCGCGCCCGCCACGACGAAAATCGTCGCTTTCGCATTGTACTTTTTAAGTAGCGGGAAGAGGATATTGTAGTTGCAATCGTACCCGTCGTCGAAAGTTATCATCACCGGCTTTGAAAAGGCCCCGATGTTACTGAGGTCCTCGAATGTTATGGTCTGGAAGCCGTTCTCGACAAGGTACTTTATCTGCTCCTCCATCTCCGAGGGCCTTACGAATAGCCCCGTCATTTCGGTGGTCGGCTCGTCCGCTATGGCATGATACATGAGTATCGGGATCTTTTTGCCGGCGACAAGGGGACTGTTTACGGATATCATTTCAGGCTCGGGGCTGACGCCGCCCGTCAGCGCCGCAAGAGCGCGGTATGCTATGGCTATGGCCTGCTCGGCAGTCAGCATTCCCTCCGGATTGAATTCGGAGGCGCTTACGCCGCGGATGATTTTCATATGTACGGGCCAGCCGATTTCGGGCTCGACCCAATGGCCGGCAAGGTCGCCGAAGGAGTGGGTGTAGCCGCCCGTCTCCACGCCCAGAAGATTTGCGACGCGGCAGACGATTCCCGCCATCTGCGCCCGCAGCAGCGTCCCCTCGGGCTCGAATCTGCCGTCGCCCATACCGTGTATGATTCCGAGGGCATGGGCCGCGAGAACGGCGAGGTCCTGCGTGTCGGTAAAGGCGGAGGGGTCCAGCCCGACCCCCTTTTCGGCCATAAGCTCCGTAATCGGCATCCCGGAGGCCAGCTCGACAAGATTTATTATAATGTTCGCAACGGCGCCGCGGGTGATTTCCCGCCGGTAGCCTTTCCGCAGGCTCTCGGGCACAAGCCCCGCTTCTATCGCGGCGCTCACTTCAGCGGCCGCCCATTCCGAGGGAGCCTCCTCTGGCTCGTCCGCTATGCGGGCATCCTCTGTTGCCTCGCCGTCTTCCGGCGCCGGAAGGCCGGCGATTTCCGCCGCCTCATGGGTTTCAGGCGCGGCTGCGCCATATGCAGCTTCCGGTTCTTCGGCTAAGGCCGAGGGGGCGAGCGAGAGGCTCAGCGCCAGGGCAAGCGCAAGGGCCAGGGCTTTCTTTCTAATAACTGTTCACCTCTTTATTGATATCTGTCTCCGATTGAGTTGACCTGCCGCGGGCGGGGAAACTCATTTTGCCGCGCCCGGGCCGGATACGCAGCGCCGGGGAAAACGGACCTCCTGCGGAAAGCGGACCGCTCCCTTTCGGCTGTGCGCGCGGAAATATTGACCGCGGGAAATTTACGCCCGCGAGCATGAAACGCAAATCTCTTTTTATGATATCATGAGGATTCCAGATATTGCAACCGGTCAGGAAGTTTTGTTTTAAAATGCACCCGGCCTGCCTGCCGGAAACAACAAGCCGCCCGATTTGCAAGCCAAATCAGGCGGCTTTCTTCTGCAGGGCCATCGGGCGGACGCTTTCAGCGGTATAAACGCAGGAAAATCGCCCGCTTCGCCGCAGGCCGGGTGTTTTTTTGTTGTAATAGCCTCGGGCCGATAGTATAATATGTGCACAATTCAAGAAAATGGAGCAAGTGAAATTTAATGGACTACACCATCGAAAAGGCCAGGCCCTCGGACGCGGCGGCCATACTCGAATACCTAAAGCAGGTCGGCGCGGAAACCGACAACCTCACCTTCGGCGCGGAGGGGATTTCCTTATCCGCCGATGAGGAGGCGGAGTTCCTAGCCTCGTTTCAAAACTCCGACAAAAACGTTATGTACCTTGCAAAATCGGAGGGGAGGATAGTCGGGCTTGCATGCCTCACCACCTCGCCGAGGCAAAGGCTCAGCCACCGCGGGGAGCTTGCGATTTCCGTGCTGAAAGAGTTCTGGGGCCGCGGCGTCAGCAAGGCGCTCATGCGCAAAATCATCGATTTTGCGAAGTTTACCGCGAAAGCCGACCTTGTGCACCTTACGGTCCGAAGCGACAACGAAAGGGCGATAAGGCTCTACGAAAAGTTCGGGTTCAGGAAAATCGGGACCTTCCGCGGCTATATGAAGATAAACGGCGAGCTTGTGGACTGCGATTTTATGAATCTCTACCTCGATGAATAAAATGAGCAGAGGCGATTGAATGCCTAATCCCCGCGCTTCTCTTCCGTTTTGGCTTTCCCGCGCCTTCCGCTGCGCATGCAAAAGGGGGGATAGCGCTTTTTCAGCCTGTGGTGCTCGATGCACTCCTCGCACTTCCCGTGCCTCGGGCAGTGTTTGTGTTTGCAGCTGCACGCCGCGTTCTCCTTTTCCGGCATTCTTACACCTCGCCCCAATTTTTACTGATAAGTTCTCATGCGCCTGCATGATTATCCTGATATATAATTATACATAATTATCCGAATACGCTAAACGCAGTCATGCCCATGACTGCGTTTTTCTGTCAGCGTTATACGACCTTTTCCGCCCGCGCCCCGGGGACGGCTAAAAGGATTTTCAAACCCTGCAATCGGCTGTTTAATGCACAGAACGAAATCGCGGCGCTGCGCGGCTGCTTGCGGAAAAACACCTGCCAGAGCCTGCGGCAAAACGGCCCGAAAACTGCCGAAATACTTACTTTTATGCGGCGAGCGTGGTAAGATTAAGGCGTAAAAATGTGTAAAAGAGGCCTTTCTTAATGAAAAGAAGTTCGACGATTATAACCGCTCTTATCCTTTCCCTATCCCTGCTTGCGGGCTGCGCCGGCGCTCCCCTGCCGGAGATGACCGCGGCCCCGACCGCGGAGCCCGAGCCGACGACGGAACCTATTCTTGAACCCACACCCGCGCCGACGCCCTTGCCCCCGCCCGAACCCACGCCGGAGCCTTTGCCGTCGCCCGCACCGACACCCACGCCCGAGCCCTCACCGGAGCCGACGCCGGAGTCCACGCCGGAACCTGCACCGGAACCTGCTCCCGAACCCGAACCGGAGCCCGCACCTGCGCCCGACCCTCTTGAAGCGCGGGCGGCGGAAATACTCGCTGGGATGACGCTGCGGGAAAAGCTGTGCCATCTCATGATAGTAAGGCCCGAGACAATATTCGACGAAAAGCCCGTGGTCTCGGCGGGAGAGGCGACGGCGGCCGCTCTTGCGGACTGGCCCGTGGGCGGGATAGTATTTGCCGCCGACAACCTGCAAAGCCGGCAGCAGACCATCGCCATGATTGACGGTATGCAGGCGGGCTCTAAGCTGGGGCTTTTCATCTGCGCGGACGAGGAGGGCGGAGTCGTTTCGCGCCTGATGCGGAAGCTCGGCACGACATGGCTTGATTCCATGTTCAGCTACAAGGACGAAGGGCCGGACAGGGCATATTTAAACGCCTACACAATCGGTTCCGATATGCTCTCCTGCCGCTTCAATCTGGACCTTGCGCCCGTCGCGGACGTGCTGAGCAACCCGGAGAACACGGTTATCGGCGAAAGAGCGTACAGCGACGACTTTGCGCAGGCGGCGGAGCTTATCGCGGCGGCCGTGAGGGGCTTCGGCGACTCCGGCGTGATATGCTGCCTAAAGCACTTCCCGGGGCACGGCGACACGGCGGAAGACTCCCATTACGGCCCCGCGGTTACATACAAGACGAAGGACGAGCTTCTGGCCGGGGAGCTGCTCCCCTTTATCAGCGGAATAAAGGCGGGAGCCGGCATGGTCATGGCGGGGCATATAACCGTTCCCGATATCGACGACAAGCCCGCAACCCTATCCCATGCCATAATCACGGGGCTTCTCAGGGAGGAGCTCGGCTGGGACGGGGTGGTCATAACCGACGGCCTGGATATGGGCGCGCTCTCCGGCCTGAGCGAAGGGGAAAAATGCGTACTCTGCTTTGCCGCCGGCGCGGATATACTGCTGGGCGTCTCCGACCTCCCGGAAGCTGTGGCGGCGATGGAGCGGGCCCTTCAAGAGGGCGTGCTGACGGAGGAGCAGATAGACAAGAGCGTTCTTCGCGTTTTGAAGCTCAAACTCGAGCACGGCATAATACCCATGGAGTAGGCTCAAAAGAGACAGGCTCCGCCGCAAAACAGCACGAAAATAGAAGTCCGGAGGGCTGAAACGAGCAGAATAGCGCAGGTCAAACGGAGAAGTTATTCAAAGCGTCAACTTACATTCCTAAAGTATAAAAAAGCTAAACATCTGCAAACAGAATCAAAAAACCCTCAAAGCCCTGCGGCTTTGAGGGTTTCTGCTGGTGGACGATACAGGACTCGAACCTTCAAAATCAGGGTTGTACTTTAGCTAGTTGCGTTATTTAGTATTAATTACAATGGGTTCGGCGCATCGTTCTTACCAGGCTTCATATACAATTGAAGTGATTTTATTATAATTGTCCCCCTCTATTTTTGAAATATTGACCCGAAGATACGCTTTTCCTGCTTCTAGAAAAAAATCTGAGGCATCGGGGTTTGGTTTTCTAGGCACTTTTGCTATTTCATTAAAATAGTCATCCAAATTAATTGGCAGGATATAGTAATAGGCTACAAATGGGTTGTAGGGATTGTCATCTTCATATATTGTGTAAGGTTCTCCATATAGTTCTAATAGTCTTTCAACCGTGTCGCCTATTTTTAAGCCTTTTTGACTTGCATATGAACTGCATAATTCTGTTTCTGAAACTGGAAATATTGCAACTTGACACAAGAGGTCGGTGACGGTGTCATACATTACGGATATTCCATCAGTAGTGATAAATCCCCCGCTTGACATCAGAACGAATTCCTCCGAACTACCGTAAACGCTCGGTTGAATCTCTAATTGATTATCTTCCAGAGACTGTTTTACCTCTTCCCGTGTCATCCCTATATGAAACATAGCTTCTGTAGTATCGTCTTCCGCAAATACCAGCTTTGATACTTCGGAAGACGTATCTGTTTCATTAGGCAAAACTGACGGACTATTCCTCTCGCCATCTGAAGAATTCGGGTCTGAGGTTGCCGCCGGGGGCATATCCGCACAAGAGGCGAAGATGGCTGCAATTAGCAAAACAGCAAAACATATTATTACTAATTTCTTCATTGTCTTTCCTTCTCAAACCTAATTGGTAATTTCTGATTTCATATACAATCATATACAACTGAAAGATAGATTGCAACATTCTTAAACTATAATTTCGGCAACCGCGTCAACAATCAGTCCGAAGATGGCCGTTGACATTAAGCGCGATATTATTAGTCCATGCCATTGCTGCCTTCACTTTTGATGTACTGACATATAGACGCCCGGACGAAGCCGAACAGCGCATGGAACAGTTTATTCAAGGCGCTGCCGACAGCCTGTTCTTAAGGCAAAAATACGGCTAAACGCCTGCCTGTAGAATCAAAAAACCCTCAAAGCCCTGCGGCTTTGAGGGTTTCTGCTGGTGGACGATACAGGACTCGAACCTGTGACCACCCGCACGTCAAGCGGGTGCTCTACCAGCTGAGCTAATCGTCCGTGCGCTGGTTTATTCTAAACCACAACGCACCTTCTTGTCAAGGGCTTTTATACCCAGCGGGCAAATTTTATGAGAAGCTCGTCGACGAACCTCAGCTTCGAGTAGTTCTCCCGCCAGTAATCCGGGGAGTTTATCGCCCCCGCCCTGCTCAGCGCCTCAATCGCGAGCTCGACCCTGTCTATCGGCTCGTCCCTGACCTCGGCGAAGCCCGCAATCTGCTCGTTTTTCATAAGGTATATCCTCTGCCTTACGGCGTTGGCGCAGTTCCCCTCTATCGTCGTGAAGGAGATTGAGTTTGCGCTCTTTACTATGCCGACGTGGTCGCAGTCGCCGCTGCCGTCCCAGTCGAAGTAGACGAGGTCGCCCGGCTCCGGTATATAGCCGTCGCCGCTGTGGAAGCGGCCCATGGCCTTAAACCTGTTCCTGCCGAGCGTGCAGGAGGCGTGCTTCGGGACGCTGTCCTCCCCCAGCCCGGCCATGTGCGCGCACCAGCTTACGAAAATCGCGCACCAGGGCACGTCGTTACTGAAGCCGCCGTACCACTCTATGTACTTGTCGTCCCCCTTCGGGGCCGAGGTCCCGAGCTCGCCCTCGGCTATTTTCACGAAAAGCTCTTTCTTCGTCATCTTCCCGCTCCCCTTCTTGAGTGTTTTCTAAAGAAGGGAAAAAGCGGGTTTCTTTTTGCACGCAAACGTGCAAGGAGAAGAAAAAATTATCTCCCGGCGGGCATAGAAGCAAATCCGGCGGGAAGCAACCGAAGCCGGCGCCGGTGCAATATAATAATATTTTATGTTAACCCGGGCGGAAATCCTATTTTCTTAGACACCGGCAGCCGCAGCGGGCATGAGACATAAGAACGGCAATATAGCTTTATGTAAACATAAAACCGGAAAGCCTCCCTTCCGCAATCGCCGCGTGGGCGGGCGTTGCACTGCCTCATTTGCTCCGAGCTCGGCCGCCGGAGCGGGCGCGCGCCCTGCTTCATTGGCCTGAGTTCGTCTGCTGGCGGGCGTTCGACTAAGCATCTTTATACTTTAATTTAGCACATGTCCGGGAAGCCCCGCTTCGCAAGCGCCGACGGGCGGGCGCGCGGCACAAGGGCGGCGATATAGCTTTATGTCAGCAAAGGTCGGATAACCTCCCTTCCGCGAGCGCCGACGGGGCGGATAAGGCAAACCCCCGGCTCACCCTTCCCTCCGGTGGGACAGAAGCTCCGAAACCGCATAATTTTAGGGTTTTTGCATTTTGGCTGCGCGCGCTGACAATAATATCTACCGCTGCCTTTTTATATAAACTGCCCAAAGACGGGGCGGGCTTTTTCGCTTGTATTTGATAGGCAAATATAGTAACATATTTAAATGGTTTTCATTTCCGTTTATTTTTAAGGCAGGCGGTATTTCAACGCTCCGAAGGGGGTGAACTGATGTCCGACACCATAGCCGCAATAGCCACGGGCTTAGTCAGAAGCGCGATAGGCGTGCTGCGCCTCAGCGGGGACGAGGCGATTAAAATTGCCTCCTCCGTCTTCAGGGCCTACAGCGGAAGGCCGCTGCACGAGTACGAAAGCCGCCGGCTCGTCTACGGCGAGCTCGTCTCCAAGGAGGGCGCCGTTCTGGACGTATGCCTTGCCACGATAAGCCGCGCGCCGAACACCTACACCGGCGAGGACACGGCGGAATTTCACTGCCACGGCTCGCCGACCGTTCTCGCGGCCGCGCTCAGAACCCTGTTTGAAGCCGGGGCGAGGCAGGCCCTCCCGGGCGAGTTTACAAAACGCGCGTTTTTAAACGGGCGGATGGACCTGACGCAGGCCGAGGCGGTCATAGACCTCATCGACGCCGAGACCGAGGCCGCCGCGAAAAACGCGGCCTGCCACCTGAAGGGCAGCGTCTCGCAGAGGGTTTCAAAGATTTACGACGCGCTCATCGACATCTCGGCGCACTTCCACGCGGTCATCGACTACCCGGACGAGGACATCGAGCCGTTTAAGCAGGCGGAGTTCGAGAAAACGCTCGAATTATCCGCCGGCGAGCTGGAAAAACTTATTAAAAGCTTCGAGCGCGGCAGGGTTCTGCGCGAGGGCGTGAAAAGCGCGATTGTCGGCAGGCCCAACGCGGGCAAGTCCTCCTTGCTGAACGCTCTTCTCGGCTACGAGAGGGCCATAGTCACGCCGATTCCGGGCACGACGCGCGACACAATAGAGGAAAAGCTCACGCTCGGCGGCGTGCTGCTGCGACTCGTTGACACCGCCGGAATCCGCAGGACCGAGGATGCGGTCGAGAAAATCGGCGTGGAGCGCGCCCTCGAGGCCGCGAGGGAGGCCGAGCTCGTCATCGCGGTTTTCGACGGCTCGGAGGAGCTGACCGGGGAGGACATGGAGGCGATAGAGGCCGCGAGGGGCGCGAAGCGCTCGATAGCGGTTGTCAACAAGGCCGACCTTCCGCAGAAAATCGACCTTGAGAGGATTCGCGCAAGCTTCCGCTCGGTCTGCGTCGTCTCGGCCCTCGACCGCACGGGGCTCGACAGGCTCGACTCCATCGTGCGGGAGATGTTCGAGGGCGAGGGGCCGGAGACCGCGGGCGAAATCATAACCTCGGCGCGCCAGGCCGAGGCGATAAGCCGCGCCCACGCTTCGATTGTATCCGCGCTCGAGGCTCTGAGGGTGGGCTTTACGCCGGACGCCGTGCTTACCGAGGCCGAGGCGGGGGTCGCCGCCCTGGGCGAGCTCCTGGGAAAGACGGTCCGCAGCGACGTGACCGACAGAATCTTCTCCCGCTTCTGCGTCGGCAAGTAAGGCCAAATAATCCAAAAAATCCAAGATAAAGCCCCTTTGTTAAAGCAAAAGCGTTGAATTGCCCGCCGCCTTGTGGTAATATTCTGGAAGTCGCAGTGACACCATAAATTTCACGGGGTTTACGAGAAAGGAAAGTTTCACATGAGCAAGAAGTATGTCTACATGTTCACCGAAGGCAACGGCTCGATGCGCGAGCTGCTCGGCGGCAAGGGCGCAAACCTCGCCGAGATGACGAATCTCGGCCTGCCCGTGCCTCCCGGCTTCACCATCACCACCGAAGCCTGCACCAAGTACTACGCCGACGGAGAGCGCATCAGCGAGGAAATCCAGGAGCAGATTATGGAGTACCTCGCGAAGCTCGAAGATGTCACCGGCAAGAAGTTCGGCAGCCTTGAAAACCCGCTGCTCGTCTCCGTGCGCAGCGGCGCGAGAGCGTCCATGCCCGGAATGATGGACACGATACTCAACCTCGGCCTGAACGACCAGGTCGTCGAGGCCTTCGCAAGGAAGACAGGCAACCCCCGTTTCGCCTACGACTCCTACCGCCGCTTCATCCAGATGTACTCCGACGTCGTCATGGAGGTCGGCAAGAAGTACTTCGAGGAGCTCATCGACAAGAAGAAGGAAGAGCGCGGCGTGAAGCTCGACACCGAGCTCACCGCCGAGGACCTCAAGGACCTTGCCGAGCAGTTCAAGGCCGAGTACAAGGCCAAGATCGGCAGCGACTTCCCGCAGGACCCGAAGGTGCAGCTCATGGGCGCCGTCAAGGCCGTCTTCCGCAGCTGGAACAACCCGCGCGCAATCTACTACCGCCGCATGAACGACATCCCGCACGACTGGGGCACCGCGGTCAACGTCCAGACGATGGTCTTCGGCAACATGGGCAACACCTCCGGCACGGGCGTCGCCTTCACCAGAAACCCCGCCACGGGCGAGAAGAAGCTCTTCGGCGAGTTCCTCATGAACGCGCAGGGCGAGGACGTCGTCGCCGGAATCCGCACGCCCGAGCCGATAGACAGGCTCGCGGAGATTATGCCCGAGGCCTACAAAAAGTTTGTCGAAATCTGCAATATACTCGAAAGCCACTATAAGGACATGCAGGACATGGAGTTCACCATAGAGGAAGGCAAGCTCTACATGCTCCAGACGAGAAACGGCAAGCGCACCGCGACGGCCGCGCTGAAGATTGCCTGCGACCTCGTCGACGAGGGCATGATAGACGAGAAGAAGGCCGTCCTGATGGTCGAGCCCAAGCAGCTTGACTCGCTGCTGCACCCGCAGTTTGACGAGAAGGCCCTGAAGGCCGCAAAGCCCATCGGAAAGGGCCTCGCGGCTTCGCCCGGCGCCGCCTGCGGCAGGGTCGTGTTCACCGCCGAGGACGCCGTCGAGTGGTCCAAGCGCGGCGAGAAGGTCATCCTTGTCCGCCTTGAGACCTCGCCCGAGGACATCGAGGGCATGCACTGCTCGCAGGGCATACTCACGGTCCGCGGCGGCATGACCTCGCACGCGGCCGTCGTCGCAAGAGGCATGGGCACCTGCTGCGTGTCCGGCTGCGGCGATATTGAGATGGACGAGGAGAACAAGTGCTTCCACCTCGGCGGCATGACGATTAAGGAAGGCGACTGGATAAGCATAGACGGCTCCACCGGCAACATCTACGGCGAGGCCATCCCGACCGTCGAGGCCTCAATCAGCGGCAACTTCGGCCGCCTCATGGCCTGGGCCGACAAGTACCGCGTGCTAGGAATCCGCACCAACGCGGACAACCCGAGAGACGCCACGAACGCCTACAAGTTCGGCGCCGAGGGCATCGGCCTTTGCCGCACCGAGCACATGTTCTTCGAGCCCGACCGCATCCCCGCAATCCGCGAGATGATAGTCTCGAAGACCGCCGAGCAGCGCGAGAAGGCTCTCGCGAAGCTCCTGCCCATGCAGAGGAGCGACTTTGAGGGCATCTACGAGGCCATGCAGGGCTATCCCGTGACCATACGCCTGCTCGACCCGCCGCTCCACGAGTTCCTCCCGACCGAAGAGGAAGACATCGTCGCCCTCGCGAAGGAAATGAAGATGGAAGTCTCGGAGCTCAAGGCCGTCATATCGGGCCTGCACGAGTTCAACCCGATGATGGGCCACCGCGGCTGCCGCCTCGCCGTCACCTATCCCGAGATAGCGGCTATGCAGACGAGGGCCATAATCGAGGCCGCGATAAACGTCCAGAAGCGCCATCCCGACTGGCACCTCGTGCCCGAGATTATGATTCCGCTTGTCGGCGAGGTCAAGGAGCTTGCATACGTCAAGTCGATTATCACAAAGACCGCCGACGAGATTATAGCCGCCTCCGACGTCAAGCTCGAGTACAAGGTCGGCACGATGATTGAGATACCCAGAGCCTGCCTCACGGCCGACGAGATTGCCAAGGAGGCCGAGTTCTTCTCCTTCGGCACCAACGACCTGACGCAGATGACCTTCGGCTTCAGCCGCGACGACGCGGGCAAGTTCCTCGAGGCATACTACGAGAAGAAGATTTACGAGAACGACCCCTTTGCAAGGCTCGACCAGGTCGGCGTCGGCAAGCTCGTCGAGATGGCCGTCCAGCTCGGCAAGAAGACCCGCCCGGACATCAAGCTCGGCATCTGCGGCGAGCACGGCGGCGACCCGAGCTCCATCGAGTTCTGCCACAGGGCCGGCCTCACCTACGTCTCCTGCTCGCCCTTCCGCGTGCCGATTGCAAGGCTCGCGGCGGCCCAGGCGGCGATTAAGTATCCGAGAAACTGAGAATTTAATATCGCAGGATAAAGGGTACGGCGAATTTCGCCGTACCCTGCTTAACTTTTTGGCTCCGCGCGGGCAGCAAGGAACAAAATCATCCGGCGGGCGGCGCGGGCCGGAATTGGGTGAAATGATGGCTAACAAAGGCGAATCTGAAGTATACGAGCTATTATCCGGCTTAAATAAGATTAAATGGCGCGTCGTGCTCAAGGGCATTTTGTCCGGGGTGATTGCAGGACTCCTGGTCGTCCTGTATCGCATGGGCATTGAACTCGGAACCGATACGGCGCTGAAAATATACGCTTACCTGAGACTTCATCCGCTTATGATACTTCCCTGGCTCCTGCTTATCGCCGCCGCCGGGCTGCTCATCGCCCGGCTTATAAAACTGGAACCGATGGCTACGGGGAGCGGGATACCTCAGGTCAAGGGTCAGCTTCTCCGCGGTCTGAATATAAAATGGTATTCGGTCCTCGCCGCGAGGTTTTCGGCGGGCGTTTTGTCGTCGCTGTTCGGCCTTTCGCTCGGCCGGGAGGGCCCTTCGATACAGATAGGCGCCGCGGGGGGCCAGGCTCTGGCCGAGAAGGCGGGCAGGAACAGGCTGGAGGAAAACTGCCTCATAACCGGAGGCGCGGCCGCGGGCCTCTCCGCCGCCTTCAACGCCCCTCTCTCCGGCATCGTCTTCGCTCTCGAGGAAGTGCACAGGAGCTTTTCGGGGCATATACTCATAACCGCAGCCGCGGCCTCCCTGACGGCAGATGTGGTTTCGAAACATTTCTTCGGGCTGAAGCCGGTCTTAAGCTTTACAGCGACGCCGCAGCTTCCGGAAAACCTCTATCCCTGGCTGCTGCCCCTCGGTCTTTTCTCCGGCCTTGTCGGCGTCCTGATAAACAAGGCCCTGCTGGCCTTTCAGACGGCCTACGGCAGGCTTCCGCGGTTTATCCGCCCCTGCCTTGCCCTGCTGATTGCCCTGCCCTGCGGGCTTTTTCTGCCTGAGGTTCTGGGCGGCGGCTCAAATCTGATTAAGCTGGCCGAAACGGCCGGGGGCGGCGCCTCCGTGCTGCTTGTTCTTTTTATAGTAAAGTTCCTTTTTACATGCACCAGCTTCGGCAGCGGCGTCCCGGGCGGAATATTCCTGCCGATACTCTCCATAGGGGCGCTCTCGGGGAGCCTTGTGGGGCTTTTTGCCATGCGCTTCGGGCTTGACGCCGGCTATATAGCGGACTTTGCCGTATGCGGTATGGCGGGGGCCCTGACAAGCTCGGTAAAAGCCCCCGTCACCAGCATCCTGCTGACCGCGGAGATGACGGGCTCCCTCGTGCACCTGACCCCCGTCGCCGCCTGTTCCTTTATAGCCCTGCTTGTATCCGGCGTCCTGAAAACGACGCCAATCTACGAGGCCCTGCTGGACCGAATTATGGAAAAAAACGGGGAGACTGCAAAAAGCGGCGAGGGCTGCGGGCTTGTAGAGATTCCCGTCGAATTCGGAAGCCCCGTTTCGGGAAAGCGCATCTGCGAGGTTGGGTGGCCCCGCGGGACTTTAATAGTCGGAATACACCGGGGGGAAAGCGATATCCTGCCCAGGGGTGACACTGTGATAATCCCGGGCGACTACCTTGTGGTCATGTCATCCGAACACGCCCGCGGCGCTGTTTACGCCGATATAAGCAATCTCTGCCGCAGCGATTAGCACATTTAATTTTTCTGACACGCCGCCAAAAAGGTCGTTTCACAGCGGAAAAATACATAGGAGCCTCGATGCCTGCGCGGCCCGGCGTTCGATATCTGGGAAAAGACGCAATAACGCAGGGCGCGCGGCATGCGCCGCGCCCTGGCCTGCTTCCGGGCCTTGCAGAAAGCGCGAGGAAAACCCTTTACAATTCAGGCAAATCTGATAAATTTTAATTAGCAGACTTTGAATTAAAATCGGAGGGTTTAACATGAAAGCGATAGTCATCAACGCAAGCCCGAGAAAGAACTGGAACACCGCGCAGCTTATGAAGTCCGCGCTGGAGGGGGCGAAGTCCGCGGGGGCGGAAACCGAGTACATCGACCTGTACGACCTGAAATTCAGCGGCTGCACGAGCTGCCTTGCCTGCAAGCGCAAGGGCAACGAGCCCTGCCATTGCTACTGGAATGACGAGCTTCCCCCTCTAATCGACAAAATCCTCGCCGCGGACGTCCTTCTGATAGGCTCCCCTGTCTACTTCGGCGAGCCGACCGCGCATCTGCGCGCGCTGCTTGAAAGGCTCTGGTTCTGCGTCCTGTCCTACGACACCCGCAAATCCTCCTTCAACGGGAAGCTCAGCGTAGGGTTTATCTACACTATGAACGCGCCGAGGGAGACCTACGAGAACATCTACCGCGAGAAATTCAGGTTCCACGAGGACACCTGCACCCGCCTTTTAAACGGCGAGGTGCGCACGCTCGCCTCCTGCGACACGCTTCAGGTATCAGACTACAGCAGGTACAACATGGGCTTCTTCAGCGAGGAGCACAAGCGCAGGGTGCACGACGAGGTTTTCCCTAAGGATTTGCAGAGCGCGTACGAGCTCGGCGCGCAGCTTTGCAGGCTGTGATACATAAAAGCCGCGAGCACAGCGCGGCTGCAATAAGGCCCCTAAAAAGTCCCCCGCCGGCCGGCCAAACGGGCGCCGGCAGGCAGTTAAATAAGCTCCCGGCACCGCAGGGTACGGCGGGCAGCGCCGCGCCCTGCCTTGTTTTCAGCGCGTTTTCAGCGCAAACCTAAAAAAGCGGCCGCTTAACATTTTCTATTTCGGCCCTTTTCGCCATAATTCCCCCTGATTTTTCCTTTTTACACTTGTTCCTTTGCGCTCCGTTGTATTATAATGAACAAATACGGAACAGCAGTGAGGGGCTGTACGCGGGGGATTAGGGTATGCTGGGGGATTTCACAAAGCTGGATATATTGAAGCGCAAGAGCGAGTTTGAGGACCTAAGAGTCCGCAACAACACCAGGCTCTGCAGGATTTTTGCGCTCATTCTCCTTGTGCTGAACGTTTTTCTCCTTGCGGCCGACCTCACGTTATACATGCCCTACAGGGATGAAAACGTCTCCTACCTCTACCTCTACCTGCTGCACATAGTCATCTTCGCCTTTCTTGTCCTCTGGCTCGCGCTCTCAAGCCGCTGGGCGACGCCCGCGAAGGCGGCGCGGAACAGGCTCCTCTTTCGCGCGTTCATAAACGCAATCCTGTACTGGAGCGTACTTATCAGCCTCAACGACCTGCGCATCAACGGGGAGATTTCCGTATACCTGATTACGATTTTCGGAATCTCGGCCCTGCTGTATCTGACGCCCCACGAGGCGCTGCTCATCTTCACGCCCTCGATGCTGGCCTTTATCGCGGGCCTGTTTATCCTGGTCCCCGACTCGAGAATTACAATCAGCCATACAATCAACACTGTCGTGGGCGTCTTTCTCTGCTTTACGGTCGCGCGCCTGAGGTTCATCGGCTTTCTGGAGAACGCAATCAGGACCAAGGAGCTCGAGGACGCGAACATGAAGATTGAGCACGCCTACTCCGAGCTGGAGAATACAAACCTCAGGCTTATCCACGAGCTGAAGGAGCGCAGGCTCGCCGAGGAAAGGATCGGGCACCTTATCTATTACGACGAGCTGACCGGAATCTTCAACAGGAAAAAGGTCATGGAGGACATAAACCTCCTGCTTCTGGACGAAAGCGAGAAGTTCGCGGTGCTCTTCATCGACCTTGACAAGTTCAAGGGCATCAACGACAAGTTCGGCCACGAGGCCGGCGACACGGTGCTTAAAAACGTTGCGCTGCGCCTAAAGGGGATTATCCGCGAAAAGGACATCATAAGCAGGATAGGCGGCGACGAGTTCATAATAATCCTGAGAAACCTCGAGAGCCCCGAGCAGGCCGAGAAGGTCGCCCAGGCCATAGTCACGGAGATGAACGTCGTCTTCACCCTCAAGAACCGCAGATTCCTGGTGGGCGCCAGCATCGGCATAAGCCTCTATCCCGAGCACGGGAGGACGGCCGACGTGCTCATAAACAAGGCGGACCTTGCGATGTACCAGGTCAAGAAGAGCGGCGGCCGCGGCTATATGCTCTACAGCGAGGAGCTCGACGAGCTCGAGGCGATAAGCAATTAAGGGGAGCGGAGAATCGCTCCCCTGCTTTATTCCTTATACCCAAGACGCGGGCACAGGATGCTCTGCTTGTGTCCGCCTTTAAGCTGCAAGTTCCGGTTTCAAAACCCGCGCGGGCGCGGGAAGCCGCGGCAGGCGAATATCGAGAAAAGCCGGCGGAGCGGGGCCGAGCCAGCAGGCCGCCGGATGAAAAAGCGCCGGAGTCCGAAAGAAGGACCCCGGCGCCTGTCTTATTAACCAGCTATTTCAGCTTTACTATGTTCACGTCCCGTACGCCCTCGAAGTACTTGGCCTCGCGGCTGTGGCAGGTGAAGAGAATGACCTGCCGCTCCTCGCCCACCTTCTTCAGGAAGTCGAGCGCGAGCCTCATGCGCGAGTCGTCGAAGCTCGAGAGCGCGTCGTCAAGTATTATCGGGCAGGGCTCCTCCTTCGGGAGCACGAGCTCGCAGACGGCGAGCCTGAGCGCGAGGTAAAGCTGGTCTGTCGCGCCCTCGGAGAGATAGAGCATGCTCCTCGAAACGCTGTCGCCCGCCTTCTCTGTCTCGGCCGAGAGCTTCTTGTCGAAGGAGACCCTCTCGTACCTGCCGCCCGTGAGCTCGGCGAGTATCTCGCCCGTGCGGGCGGAAAGGAGCGGTGCAAAGCGGCTCTGGATGTCCGCGTTCGCCTCGGAGAGAGTGTCGATTGCAAGGGCTATCGCGTCGTACTGGGCGCTCAGCTCCTTTATCCGCTCGTCGAGCTCCGCTGCCCTCGTCCGCAGGACCACCGGGTCGCCCAGGGCCTTCAGCTCGCCCTGCGCCATCGAGATGCTGCTGTTTATCGCCATGAGCTGCTTTTCGGCGTACTTGAGCGAGGCGGCTATCTCGGCCCTGTTGTACTTGGGCTCGGTCTCGTCCTCGGGATACTCCCCGGTCTCGCTCAAAAGCATGTCGACGTTTACGCCCTCTGCGAGGGTCTCGGCGAGCCTCTTTGCCGCGTCGCGCTTTGCCTGCGCAATCTCAAGCGTGTCGAGCAGCTTTTCCACTCTCGCGACGAGCGCCGGTGCGCGGCCCACGTCCTCGGCCGAGGGGTCCAGGCTCCTCAGCTTTTCAAGCAGCGCGCCCTTGACCTCGGATAGCTCCTTCTCGGCCTTCGAGACCTCCTCGTCGGCGGAGTTCAGGGACATGAGCGCCGCGCTCTCCTTGTAGCAGATTTCCTTGTACTCCCTGACAAGGCCCATAAGCTCGCTCACCGAGGAAACCCCGAACTCTTTGAGAATCCCGGCGCGCCTTTCGGCGTCCTGCGCGGCCTTCCTGAGCTTCGAGATGTTCGCGAGTATAAAGGCGCCGCAGACTATGGCGAGAGCCGCGGCAGCTATATAGCCGGGCGTCCCGAGCGGGGTGAGCGCCCCTATGAGGGCGGCTGCAACAGCGAGGGCCAGAGACACTATTACCTTCGCGTCGAAGACCTTCGCGCTCTTTGCCTCCCCGACCGCGAGGTACTCCGCGGCGGCGCGGTTTGCCTTCTCCTCGCACTCCTCCGGGCTCATCCCGTTGAACTTGTATATGCCCTTTGCCTCATTCAGCGACTCGAGCGTCTTTTTCATCTGCTCGCGCCGGACCGAGGCGGCGGAGTGGACGGCGTCGCAGGCGGCGAGCTTCTCAAGCTCGGCGCGTATCTCCGCTATCTCCTCCCTTGTCGGCATCTTCCCGTTTTTCGTAAGCTCCGAGAGCGTTTCGTCGACCGTCCTCTGCGCGGCCTCGAGCTCGGCCAGGGCGTTCTGGTAGGACTCGCGCGCCTTTTTCTTCTCGTAGCGCTCGAGCTTCTCGCTCTCGCGGAGGAACTCGTCGCGGTAGCTCTCCATGTGCTCCTTCTCCTGACGGAGCTCAGCGAGCTTCCCGCTCACCCTCTCTATAGCCTCGAGCTTATCCCTGACCTGCCTTGCCTCGGCCTCGGCCGCGGGAAGGAGCCCGCGCTGGTTGTACTTCCTCTTTCTCAGCCATTCGCGCAGAATCGAGTCGACCTCGGAGTAGGACACGCTCTCCTCGCCGGTCGAAACGAGCGCCGCTATGCGCTTTTCAAGCTCGGCGGTCTGGCTGACCGCGAGCCCCGACTGCCTTATGAAGGCCGAGCGCTCGAAAATCGGCTCCGAGACCCCGGTGAGGACTTCCCCGGCCGTCTTGTCCGTCAGCTTCGGAACGGGCTCGCTCGTGCCGGTGTAGAACGCGGTAAAGTCGCGCATCGGGTAGTTCCCCAGCGGCTTGCGCTGGAGCGTTATCGACCTTCCCCCGAAGACGAGCTCCATCTTCCCTTCCATCGGCTGGCCGCTCCAGGGCCGGTAGCGCGTCTTGGCGGAGAGGTAGCCCGCTTTGTCGCGGTCTGCCGTGTCAATCCCGTAGAGCATCGCCCTTATAAAGGCGCACCAGGTGGACTTGCCCGTCTCGTTCGGGGCCTCCACGATGTTGAGGCCCCCGGTGAGGCGCAGCTCCTCGTTCTGAAGCGTTCCAAACGTGGCTGTGAGCTTCTTTATAATCATGTTCCATACTCCTCCCCGTTATCCAGTGCGCTGAGCCCGAATCTCACCGCGAGCACTATGCGCTCGCGCTCCTCTTCAGTTTTGGCCTCCTCGTACTTTTTTCGCATTTTACGGAGAAAGATGCCCCTCAGCGTATCCTCCCCGGCCTTCTCCCAGATGTCGCGCCTTATCCGCGTCCTGTCCTTTATCGTGAGGGCGTAGAACCTGTCCGAGAGCTTCTCCGCAAGGCTTTCCAAATCCAGACTGCCCTCGAACTCGCCCGTGAGCACTATCTTGTATATGTCCCTGCCGCTGTCGCGAGGCAGGTGCGGGAGGATTGCCGACAGAGCGTCGCCCGCCTCCGAAAGGTCCACGTTCAGTATTTCGTATTTCCGCCCGCCGAGCGGCAGGAACTTCAAATCGCAGAAGCCCTGCCCCACAGTGCCGATAAGCACGCCCTTCTCGCCCGTTTCGTCGAAGCCGCGCCCCTCGGGGCAGCCGGGATAGGCGTAGAAGGTGCCGCCCGCCTTCCTAATCCCGGAGAAGGAGTGCACGTGCCCGAGCGCAAGGTAGTCAAGGCCCGAAGCCGCTATCTCAGCCTCGCTTATCGGATTGTAGGTGCTGCGCGGCTGCTTTACGTCGCCGTGCATCACCATGATTTTCACGCCCTCGCCCCCGGCGCGAAAGCCGGTCATAAGCGGCGGGGAGCTGTCGCCTGCAAAGCCCGCGCCCCAGACCGTAAAGCCCTTCTCGGGAAACTCAAGCTTCGTGATTTCGGGCGATGTGAAGATATGTACGTTCTTCGGGAACTTAAGCGTAAGATAGGGCGAGCCCGGCGAGACATAGTCGTGGTTGCCGGGGGCAATGAACACCTCGGCCTTTATTGACTTGAAAACCTCGAGAAGGATTTCGCAGGTCTCGAAGCTCGTCCGCTCGCTGTCGAGCAAATCGCCCGGGAGCAGCACCGCCTCGACCCCTTCCCTCTCGCATATCTCGCTTATTGAAAGGAAAAGCTCGCGCTGCTCGCGCCTTCGCTCCCTCGCCTTCTCGCCGGAGAGCGAATCGAAGGGGGAATCCAGGTGAAAATCAGCGGCGTGCAGAATTTTTATCAACATCGGCACCCCCTTTTGTGGATACTCGCGCAAAGCGCGCCGCCGCCTTCCGCGCGGGCGGGCCGGGATTTAAGCTTCCCGCGCCCTTTCTTCCGGCTTGGCCCACCCGCGTCGGATTATTAATCAGTCGGTTATCCTCAGCGCCCTGACGCCGAGGCATCTGCCCGTCTTCTCGTCGATTTCGAACACCGCGCACTCGAGCTTCGCTTCCCCGTCCGCGGCCTCGAAGCGCCGGGGAGGATTGCCGAGGAAGAAGGAGATGCTTATGTCGGTCTTCACGCCTATGACCGAGTTTATCGCCCCGGTCATGCCGAGGTCGGTAATATAGCCCGTCCCGCGCGGCAGGACGCGCGCGTCGGAGGTCTGCACGTGCGTGTGCGTGCCCCAGACGGCCGAGACGCGCCCGTCGAGGTAACTCCCCAGGGCCAGCTTCTCGCTCGTCGCCTCGGCGTGGAAATCGACGAGCACAATCCCCGCGTCAAGGTTCTTAAGGAGCCTGTCGGCCTCAAGAAAGGGGTTGTCCGGCCCGAAGTCCATGTTGCAGCGCCCGATGAGGTTTATAACCGCGACTTTGCCGAAGCTCGTTTCGTAAAGGCCGAGCCCGCGCCCCGGGGTCTGCGGCGCGAAGTTGGCCGGGCGCAGTATATAGGGGTTCTCGTCCAAGGTCTCGGCTATCTCCTGCCTGCCCCAGGTGTGGTTGCCCAGCGTTATCACGTCCGCCCCCGCCGAGAGAATCTCCCTCGCCTGCTGGGGCGTTATGCCGATTCCCGCCGCGTTTTCACCGTTCACGACGGTAAAGCGGATGTTTTCAAACTTCTGTATGCTGCGAAGCCGCCTCGAGAGCATCTCAAGCCCGCATCTTCCGGCGATGTCGCCGACGGCAAGTATATTTACCGGCAAAAAGAGCCACCTTCTTTGGTAAAAGTTAAGTCCCGGCAAAGCCGCGCCGCGGCCTTTGCCCTATCTATTGTCAGCGTTTTTTGCCTGCCTTAAACGCAGGGCATTACAGGGCCAAAATTGCCTTTTTGGCCGCAGAGCCCCGCCTAAAGCGGCAATTACTAGGCCGTGAAAAAGCGCGTATTTCCGGGGCCTTACAGCCCCGGGCCGAATGATGGACAGAGATATAAAATTTACAAACCGCTTTGCGGTTATTATACTTTGAATAGAAATTAAAAGCAATAACGCAGAGCCAAATATTGTTTATGAAGGCGCTCTCAGCCTTTGAATGCGCCGCCGTCTTCCTTGTATTTTGCAGCTTTCTGTGGTAGAATTAGGAGCTTAGCTTCGATATAAGCCCAAATAAACAACGGGGACAACTGATTTTTATGAGAAAAACCTTGGCGACAATCTTCCGCTTTTCAGGCGGGGTAAAGAGATACCTGGGTCTGACCGTAATATGCACGGCCCTCGCGGTGTTCTTCCAGTTCTTGACGCCGCAGGTTATACGCTTTACGGTGGACTGCGTTATTGGGACAGAGAAGTTTTCTCTGCCCCGCTTCGTCGTGGACTGGATTGAGGCCGCGGGCGGGCGGAGCTTCCTGCGCGAAAACCTCTTGCTCATCGCGGCCCTGGTTGTAATCTGCGCGCTTTTAAACAGCCTTTTCGCCTTCGTCTCGAGGATGAGCGCCGCGACCTTCGCAGAAAACGTGATAAAGCGCATGCGCAACACGCTCTTCGAGCACACGCAGAGGCTGCCCTACTCCTGGCACGTCGAGAACCAGACCGGCGACATAATCCAGCGCTGCACCTCGGACGTTGAGGTCGTTCGCAACTTCGTATCCACGCAGCTTCTTCAGATAATACGCACCTTCCTGCTGATTACAGTCTCGCTTGCTCTGATGTTCTCGATGAACCTCGCGCTCTCGCTTGTCGCGCTCGTGTTCATCCCGCTTGTGACGCTATACTCGGCCCTCTTTTTCAGCATGATAAAGAAGAAGTTCGCGGTCTGCGACGCGCTCGAGGGCGAGCTTACCGTCGCGGTGCAGGAGAACCTCACCGGCGTGCGGGTCGTGCGCGCCTTCGGGCGGGAGCGCTACGAGCTTGACCGCTTCGACGAGAAGAACGAAAAGTATACAAACTCCTGGGTGCGCCTCGGCTCGACGCTCGGGCTCTACTGGGGGCTGGGGGACCTCGCGACGGGATTGCAGGTCATCTCGATTATCGCTGTCGGCGCGGTTTTAGCCTCCAGAGGCTCGCTCACGCTGGGGGAGTTCCTTGTCTTCGTGTCCTACAACCACATGCTCGCCTGGCCCGTGCGCGCGATGGGGCGCATACTCTCGGACTTCAGCAAGACGAGCGTCTCGACCGCGAGAATACGCGAGATTCTCGACGCCGAGGAGGAAAAGCCGGAGCCCGAGGGCAAGAAGCCCGACATGCGCGGCGACATCGTCTTTGAGAACGTGAGCTTCTCCTACGGCGACTCCCCCCTGCTTAAAAACTTAAGCTTCACCATCGAGGGCGGCACGACCTTCGGCATACTCGGGGCGACCGGCAGCGGCAAGAGCACTATAGCGGCGCTCCTGAACAGGCTCTACGACCTCGAGGAAGGCTCGGGCAGAATTACGATAGGCGGCGTCGACATCCGCGAGATTGAGCGCTCGTATCTGCGCCGCAACGTCGGCGTCGTGCTCCAGGAACCCTTCCTCTTCTCCAAGACCATAGGCGAGAACATCTCGATAGCCGCGCCCGGCGCGAAGCTCGAGGAGATACGCGCGGCGGCGGCAGCGGCGGCCCTCGACGAGAGCGTCATGAGCTTCCAGAAGGGCTACGACACCGTGGTCGGCGAGCGCGGCGTCACGCTCTCGGGCGGGCAGAAGCAGCGCGTCGCGATAGCGCGGACGCTCATGATGAAGCCGCCGGTTATCGTCTTCGACGACTCGATGTCCGCCGTGGACCTCGAGACCGACGCGAAAATCAGGAAAGCTCTTCGCGAGGTGCGCGGCAGCGCGACGATAATAATAATTTCCCACCGCATAAACACGCTTCTCGACGCCGACAAGGTGCTCGTGCTCGAAAACGGCGAGATAGCCGAGCTCGGCTCTCCCGCGGAGCTGATGGAAAAGGGCGGAATCTTCAGCCGGATCCACGAAATGCAGAGCGAGGCGGTCTCCGACCTCCTCATAAGGGAGGAGGGCGAGATATGATTGAGGAGAAAATCGAGGCAAGGCAGCGCTTCGACCCCAAGGTCTGGAAGAAGCTCCTGCCCTTCCTGAAGCCCTTCCTCTGGCGCTTCGTTCTGGTCTGCGCGGTCACGATTTTAGTCGCGCTTATCGACATCGCAATCCCGCTCTTCCAGCGCTACGCGGTCAACAACTTCATCGTGCCGCGCTCGACCGAGGGCCTCGGCCCCTACGCGGTTTTGTACCTTCTGATGATAGCCCTCCAGGCCTTTCTGGTCGTCACCCTCTCGCGCGGCTGCATCTCGATTGAGATGTTCCTCTCGCGCGACCTAAAGCGCGCGGCCTTCGTGCACCTGCAAAAGCTCCCCCTCTCCTACTACAACAAGACTCCCGTAGGCTACATCCTCGCGAGGGTCATGAGCGACACCACGAAAATCGCGACCCTCGTGGGCTGGAGCCTGCTCGACATCTTCTGGTGCGGGGTGTTCGTCCTCGGCGTCCTTGTCGCGATGCTGATTCTAAACGCGCGCCTCGCCCTGCTCGTGATTGCGGTCGTGCCTATCGCCGCGATACTCACCGGCGTATTCCAGGGAAGGATACTCACGGTCAACAGGCGCGTCCGCAGCGTAAACTCGAGGATGGTCGGCGCCTACAACGAGGGGATAAGCGGCGCCAAGACCTCGAAAACCCTCGTAATAGAGGACCTAAACTGCCGCGAGTTTGAGAATATAACCGAGGACCTCTACAGGAACACCCTGCGCGCGACGCGCCTCAACGCCTTCTTCGTCCCGCTCGTGACCTTCTTCAGCTCGCTTGCGGCGGCGCTCGTGCTGCGAAGGGGCGGCTACCTCGTGATGGGCGGCGCGCTCGACTTCGGAATGCTCTCGGCCTTCGTCTCCTACGCCCTCGGCATACTCGAGCCGATACAGCAGATGGCGGGCATCATCGCCGAGGTTATAGCGACCCAGGTCAACATCGAGCGCGTGACGAACCTCTTGGAGCAGAAATGCGAGATTGAGGATAAGCCCGAGGTGGTCGAAAAGTACGGCGACTGCTTTAATCCCAAGCGCGAGAACTGGGAGCCCATAAGGGGCGAGATTGAATTTCGTGACGTCAGCTTTAAGTACCCCGACGGGGACGAGTACGTGCTCGAGCACTTCAACCTCAAAATCCCCGCGGGGACGAACGTCGCGATTGTCGGCGAGACCGGCGCCGGGAAATCGACGCTTGTGAACCTCGCCTGCCGCTTCTTCGAGCCGACGGAAGGGCGGATACTCATAGACGGGGTCGACTACCGCGAGAGGAGCCAGCTCTGGCTGCACTCGCACATCGGCTACGTGCTTCAGACCCCGCACCTTTTCAGCGGCACAATCCGCGACAACATCCGCTACGGCAAGCTCGACGCGACGGACGAGGAGATTGAGGCCGCGGCAAGGCTCGTCTCCGCCGACAGCGTGATAAACAGGCTTGAGAAGGGCTACGACACCTACGTCGGCGAGGGCGGGATACTCCTTTCGACCGGCGAAAAGCAGCTTATATCCTTCGCAAGAGCGGTCATCGCCGACCCGCCGATATTCGTGCTCGACGAGGCGACAAGCTCGATAGACACCGAGACCGAGCGGCTCATCCAGCAGGCCATCTCGCATACATTAGTCGGGAGGACCTCCTTCATCATCGCGCACAGGCTCTCGACTATAAAGCACGCGGACCTGATTCTGGTCGTCCGCGACGGGAAGATTATCGAGCGCGGTACGCACGAGGAGCTGCTCGGAATGAAGGGCTACTACTACTCGCTCTACACGAACGCGCAGCTCGGGAAGGCCAGGCCCGGGGAAAGCGGGGCTTAGGCAAAAAGATATAAAACGGGGGTATCTCGCGAAAGAAGATACCCCCTGGTGTTTTCTGCGCAAATTTTATTTTCTTTTGCACTATTACGTGCAAAATTTGGCTGCCAGCTCGGTATATGTGAGGACTCCCTTTATGCGCTCGGACTTCATGAGCGAGATTTTCTCAACGCGGTAGCTCAAATCCTCCGGCAGGGCGTATTTCGCAGGCTCGAAGCCGCTTTTGAACGTGAC
>Ga0134101_1000558_pt1 | contig 41507 bp, 36 predicted proteins | sample 12_3_2metaG_FD_94446 | JGI IMG/M metagenome (GOLD analysis project Ga0134101, IMG submission 94446) | Switchgrass degrading microbial communities from high solid loading bioreactors in New Hampshire, USA - 12_48_3.3_201_A2 metaG | ecosystem: Engineered > Bioreactor > Semi-continuous > Anaerobic...
AAAAATAGAGAGGAGCTCAGGTTTTTCCCGAGCTCCTCTCTATTGGTATGCAAGGGAGGGTATAAAAAGTGAAGAGGCGTATCGTAAGAGGAAATTACCACTGCAGCCCCGGGTTGGCGGACGTCGATTAGAACAGTATACGCGCAATTGCGGGGCCGAGCACTACCAGGGCTGCCATGACCACTATTGTGATTAAAGCAACGATAAGGCCGTATTCCACCATGCCCTGGCCGCTTTCTTCGTTCTTGAGCCAGTTGGAGAACTTATTCATATTGCCTCCTTTCTTCGCCTTGTGCCTATCCGCATGCACAGTACAATGGCGAAAACAGCTCTCGTACTATATGGGGAACTGTTACAGCACGATACAAATAAGCGTCATGATAAGGCCGAACATCATGAACGGGGCGAAGGGAAGCATGCTTCGAAGAGTCAGTTTCCGTGTGAGCAGCCCGATTTGACTGTATATCAGAAGGGATATGCTCATGATTGTCAGGGCCGCGATTATGTTCGGGTAGCCGAGAACTAGGCCCATCACCCCGGAGAGCTTTACATCGCCCGCGCCGACCTTGCTAAAGCCGAGCGCCACCGCGATGATGGTAAAAAGACCTGCGATGATTGCCATGCAGAGAATAGCCGTAAGCAGAGAATCAAAACCGTAATAGGAGCATTGAAACACAATCCCCACGATTAACATGGATATAACAAGCTCGTTGGGAATCACGTTGATTTTGAGGTCCACCAGCGCCGTGAGAAGGGAAAGGCCGAAGAGCAGGGAGATAAGCAGGGCCAGGAAGAGATTCTCCATCCCGGCGGCCGCGAGCGCCCATACGGCGGCGCTTAATAGACAGACGATTACCTTTGTATAAACCGACGTAAACAGATTATCGAATGCGTTGGCCCTCTTTGCAACGGAGGCCTTGTACAGCGACAGTTTTTGCGCCGCGTAAGGTATGATAAAGCCGGAAAGCGCGCCTGTTAGGCCGAGCCCTATCACGCCGACTATGTTGCCCACCCCTTTATATCGTTTACTTTCTATTTTCGCGTGGAAATTCCAAGCAACAAAAAAAGCTCTATCCGGTTGCACGAATAGAGCATCTTAGTATAGAAATAACTATACCAAGAACGTTTCGGCAACCAGGCTGTCATAGTCAGATAATCTGACCTTAGACCCTATGGCTTTGCGTCCCCGTCTTTCGGCGGGTTTGCCATTATCGACATTCTTTGATGGAGATTACTCCTTGAATATAATAGAAATTATATTCGATTATGTCAAGAGCCGTAGAAAAAAATTAAAAAATTGTGCATAAAAAAACGTGCGAAGGCCCCGCAGGTAATAATTTATTCACAATTTATTCGTACATAATCCCGGGCAATATGAGCTCATGCGCGCCGTGGCCGGGCATTTTGAGGTCGCCCATAAGGCTCGCGGGGTAGATTGCGCGCTTTCCGAAGCGGCGGCGTATCTCCTCGACCGCCTCCTCCAGAGATTCGCGCTTTTGCCGGCGCTCCATATCGTCGAAAAGGCTCAGCTGCTGCGGCGCCGAGGCGGGTATGAGGCTGATTGCCCTGACGGTGACGGCGCGGACGGGCAAGGCCCAGCTGTAATTTTTAGAAAAGAGCTCCCTTGCCTTTTGCGCAATCTCAAGCGGGCTTTGGGTCGCCGTCTCAAGCTGCGCCTGGTACTGCTTGGAGACAAGGGCGTTGTTTTTTACCGTTATCTGCACGCCGCGCGCCTTGAGCTCATAGAGCCGCAGCCTGTGGCCTAGGTCCTGCGAGAGCGCGAGCATGACCCTCCAGACCTCTTCCTCGCTGCTAAGGTCGCTGACGCAGGTGATGCCGTGGCCGACGGATTTTATGGGCAGGCTGTGGTCCGAGTACATGACCCGGGAATTGTCGGCGCCGCTTGCAAAGCGCCAGATTACCAGGCCGTTTACGCCCAGAAGCCGCCTGAGAAAATCGGGCGGGGTGCTTGCTATGTCGCCTATGGTGCGTATTCCGTAGCGCGCAAGCTTAGCCGAGGTCGCCCGTCCGACGTAGAGCAGCTCCGAGGCCGGAAGCGGCCAGACCTTCTCCTTATAATTGCCCTCGTTTATGACCGTGACGGCGTCCGGCTTTTTCATGTCCGAGCCGAGCTTTGCAAACACCTTGTTGAAGGAAACGCCGATGCTCACGGTGATGCCAAGCTCTTCCCTGATGCTCCTTCGTATCTCCTCGGCAATCCTGAACCCGTCGCCGTAGACCCTGCTCTCGGTGACGTCGAGCCAGCACTCGTCCATCCCGAAGGGCTCGACCTGGTTCGTATAGCGCTGGTAGATTTCCCTCGCAAGCCTCGAATACTTGAGATACTGCTCGTAATGCGGAGGAATGATGATGAGGTCCGGACAGAGCTTTTTGGCCTCCCAGTTCGCCATGCCCGTCTTGATTCCCGCTTTTTTCGCAGGCTCGGATTTGGCGAGCACTATCCCGTGGCGCTCCTCCGCCGAGCCGCACACGGCGACCGGCTTGCCTCGCAGCGAGGGGTCGAGCATCATTTCGACCGAGGCATAGAAGCTGTTTAAATCGCTGTGCAAAATTTGGCGCTCCAATTTCCACACCTTCCATATTGACAAGACGGCCTGTTTGGTGATAGAACATAAACGCAATCGAACATATGTTCTATTATGATTATAGCTTCAGGCGCGAATATGTCAATGGAAATTCTGCGGAGGTGGCAAAATGGAAGAGGGCAAGAAGGTCTATGTGGCCGTCGAGGCCATTTTTACGGAGGACGGCACCATAATACCCACCGAAATAACCTGGGTGGACGGGCGGAAATACAAAATAGACAGGGTGCTGGACGTCCGCCAGGCCGCCGCGATGAAGGCCGGCGGCCAGGGAGACAGATATACGATAAGGGTGAGAGGGAAGACGAGCTACCTCTTTTTCGAGCGCAGCGCGAATATCTCGGGAAACAATATCGGCAGATGGTTCGTGGAAAGCCGGGGATAGTAGGAGCCTCTGTCCCAAAGGGGTACGCCAAAAATTTTGAATTAACATGCAATAACCGTTTGTTGCACATAAATGGATATACACAGTTGAAAGAAGTATATATTGACAGCTATAATATGGTAATATAGTGTAAACGGCGAATTTCCCATCTGTCCGCGCGGCGGTAAACTGGAATTTGCGAAGTTATTTCAAGAGGGGGCCTTAAAATGTACACTTATAAAACAGAGATTCTAACGGTCAGCACAAAAATTTTCTCGGACAAGGCAAATGAGAGGGATATCAAAGAGCTTGACGCCCTTTTGAATCAGAGGGCTGCCGAGGGATATGAGCTTGTCACTTACGACTATATGGCAACATCCAGCCAAATAAAGGGGGCTTTTGTTGTCACTTTCAGAAAGAAGACGCAACAAGAATAAGAGAGGTCGAATTGACCTCTCTTCAAACTGTCGACAAAGCCCTTTCGGGCTTTGCCGACAAAAAGCTGCATGCAGGTCGCTCAGCCGCTCCCTGCATGAGATGTGTCGTTTCCGACGCACATGTCGTCGGAAACGACGCAATTTGAATCCTTTTGCCGCTGCGGCGGCAAACTCTGCAAGGCTTTTTTCGCAGAAACAGGTTTGTCTACAATCTGAAGAGAGGCCGAATTGACCTCTCTTTTTCTTTGCATAAATTATAAGGATGTTATTTCACTTTTGACGGCTTATCCCTTCAAGCGGGACAGGGACTAATGTAAACGGCAGGGGGGCGCCCTGCCGTTTTGTTTTTGTACCGTTAGTCCAGCCGCCTTCAAACACGGAGCGGCGCATTGGCTTAGCCGCAGACTCCGCGAGCTTATACGTCGGAAAATAAATTCATCTGACAGCTTCTGCACGAAGCGGCGGGCCGCTCTCTGACGACGTCGCCCTCGGTGAGCTCACCGCAGAGCAGCGGGGAGTTTGCGTCGTGCTTGCTGAAATTCTCCCGTGCTGCCTTTGGGCTGTAGTTTGCGTAGCAATAGAGGCAGCCGTTTTTGCAGGTGTCGTACATGCCGATGTCGATGCTCTCCGCGCAGCGGCACTCCGGCCGCTGATTTCTGTCCCTGCCGATGTTGAGCGCGTAACCTCCGATTCTCTCCAGGCGGGCTTTGTCTATGCAGGATGCGCGCGCGATTCCGAACTGCTCAAGCTCGATTTCTTCCGCGCAGGCGTCGAGCTTCAAATCATATTTTGCCGCGATGGCGGAAAAGCGGCCCATAAGCTCGAGCTTCTGCTCCAGGGTGGCTTTGATTATACCGAGAGGCCTTGCGTTTCTCTCGGTTTTCCGATAGTGGTCGATGAAGCTCAGCGTGCACCTGTCCGTGTACTCATGGAGCCTCTCTGCGAGGGCCCCGAAGTATCTGCAGTGGTAGTCGATTGTGTAGCTTTCGCTTAAGAAAATCGGGTCGTATCTCCAGACCACCCTGTCCCTGCCTATTTTCCGCGAGAGCTTCTGAAAGGCCGGGATTATCACCTCGTTTTTGGACGGCACATTCGGTTCGACATCTTTTCCGTAGGAGGTCAGGGTAAATTGAAAGTAATAGGGGTAGTCCCCAATCTCGTCGAGCCTGTCCATCATCGGGACGGGGTTCTTGGTCCAGAAGACGATGCCGTCCACGACCTCGGGGCTAAGGCGCACCTTGCCCACCTTATGAAAATTCATGGGGTTTCTCACCAGCACGAAGCCCTCTTTTATCCTGTTGAAGAACCAGTCCGAATAATAGGCGGGTATATCCGTCCGCCTGCTGGCGCTTATTATCAAGGCCGCAAACCCCCGCTTCCTGATTTTGATTTTGCACAGGCCTTTTCAAGATTATATTGCGTCAAATCTCTGCCCGCGTCAACAAGGCGGAAAAAACCCTCCGGCAATAACCGGAGGGTCTGGAGCTTCTGAGCGGATTCGAACCGCTGACCTACTGATTACGAATCAGTTGCGCTACCGGCTGCGCTACAGAAGCATGACCTATACTCTTTTTAAGCTGGCCCGACGAAATTATACCGTACTTTTAGAAATTTTTCAAGCTTGTTACCGACTCTGAGGCCATAAATACGGGCAGCATATGCGAGTATAGCATATAGGGACTTCTTAGTCAACAGAAAAATGTTATTACGTCTTGTAATTTGAAGGATTACTTTCTTCAAGATAATGATGAAATGAAGCGGAAAAATTGAACAAATCGCCAACTTTGTAATCTTTGCCAAATTTATGCCGATTTTTTTGGAAAAAGAACAGGGGGAAAAAACTCTCATAAAATAGCCGCTTTTTAGGTTTTTTGAAGAAAGCCCGATTGATTTTAGTTTACATAAGTAATAATCGCGCCCGGCTCTACAGATAGTTATGCACATTATCCACAGGGTTATCCACATTGCTCAACTTATTTAAACCGCGCAGCTTTAAGAGCAATTGTAATAAATTGTAGATTGCGCAAATGAATATTTTACAAAAAATAATAATATAAAACCGTTTACATAATAACAAAAATGGATTTAATTCGACTCCGGGGAGCAAAAATAAATTCCGTTTTGCAGGAAAGAGTTCACGAGAAGTCAAAAAATATTGTCGACGTCCATGGTCGCGTAGGCGTTCAGGTCGGCGCCCGCGACATTGCCCGCCAGAAACTCGTAATAGCCCTGCGAGCCTATCATCGCCGCGTTGTCGCCGCAGAGATGCACCGGGGCAAGGTAGAGGGTTTTGCCCTCTCTTCTGCAGGCCTCGGTCAGCTCAGCGCGTATCAGCGAGTTTGCGAGGACCCCGCCCGCGCAGGCTATTTTTTTATGGCCGGTAAGCTGCGCCGCCTCCATAACCCTTGAGACGATGGAGTCGCTGACCGCGGCGGAGAAGGAGGCCGCAAGCGAGGCCTTGTCGAGCTCCTCGCCCTTCTGGCTCAGGCTGTTTACGATATTCAAGACCGCGGTTTTGAGGCCGGAAAAGGAGAAATCCAGGGGATGGTCCTCGACCTTTGCGCGGGGGAGGTGGTACTTCCTGCTGTCCCCGGACTTCGAGAGCATATCTATCGGCTTTCCGCCGGGGTAGCCGAGCCCCAGGACGCGGGCGACCTTGTCGAAGCACTCTCCGGCGGCGTCGTCCCTTGTGGAGCCGAGCACCTTCATCCGCGTGTAGTCCTCGACATCTATTATCAGCGTGTGGCCGCCGGAGGCCACGAGCGCGAGGAAGGGCGGCTCGAGCTCCGGATAGGCTAAATAGTTTGCGGCTATGTGCCCCCTTATGTGGTGCACGGGAATCAGCGGCTTGTTTAAGGCGAAGGCGGCGGACTTGGCGAAGTTGAGGCCGACGAGGAGCGCGCCTATGAGGCCCGGGGCGTAGGTGACGGCGACGGCGTCAATCTCCGCCTTCTTTATGCCCGCCCTGGATATCGCGGAGTCGGCGAGCCGGCTTATGACCTCTATATGGTTGCGGGAGGCAATCTCCGGCACCACGCCTCCGTATATGGCGTGCATATCGACCTGCGAGAATATCTCGTCTGCGAGGATTTCGCGCCCGTCGCGGGTTATCGCGACGGCGGTCTCGTCGCAGGAGCTTTCAACCGACATTATTATCAAGGGATTCATTCCTTTCAACTGCTTGCGCGTACTTGTATGAGTATGTCATGAGCAGGGCGTCCTCCCGGGGCTTTTCATAATAGTTTTTACGCCTGCCCACGACCATAAAACCGAACTTGCGGTAAAGGGAAATAGCGGCGTTGTTGCTCTCCCGCACTTCCAGCGTCAGAAAAGACAGTTTCTTCGTTCTGCCCAGGTCCATGAGGGCATTGAGCAGGGCGCTGGCAATACCGAGGCGCCTTGAGGAAGGGGAGACCGCTATGTTTGTGATGTAGCCCTCGTCCAGTATCGCCTGCATCCCCGCGTAGCCGAGGACTCGGCCGCTCTCGTCCTCGGCGGCGAAATAGTGCGTAAACGGCCCTCTGAGCTCGCCGCGCAGCGATTCCTCGGACCAGGGCGTTGAAAAGCAGAGTTTTTCAAGCTCGACCACCTGGGGCAGGTGGCGTTCCTCGAGCCTGACTATATTGTACATTCAGATGCGCCTCACTTTGCCTCTAGCCAGTTGTGCCCGCTGTGGGCCTCGACGGTGAGGGGGACGCTGAGCTTAACGACGCCCTCCATCTCCTCCGTGAGTATTCTTTTTACGGCCTCGGTCTCGGCAACCGGAGCCTCGGCAATCAGCTCGTCGTGCACCTGCAAAAGCAGCTTGGCCTTGAGTCCCTCGCGTTTGAGTCTTGAGTGGACCCTCACCATGGCGAGCTTGATTATATCGGCGGCCGTGCCCTGTATGGGGGTGTTCAGGGCCACTCGCTCGCCGAAGGAGCGCGTGTTGAAGTTTGAGGACTTAAGCTCCGGGAGGTAGCGCCTGCGGCCGAAGAGCGTCGTCACGTACTCGTTTTTCTTCGCTTCCTCGACCACCTTCTTCATGTACTCCCTCACGCCGTGGTACTTGGAAAGGTAGCTTGAGATGTAGGCCTTGGCCTCGGCCGTCGTGACGTCTATGTCCTGGGCGAGGGAGAAGGCCGATATGCCGTAGACTATGCCGAAGTTGACCGCCTTGGCGCGGCTGCGCTGCAGGGGAGTCACCTCTTCCGGCGCGACGCCGAAGACCTGCGAGGCGGTTACGGCGTGTATGTCCTCGTTGTTCTTAAAGGCCTTAATCATCGTCTCGTCGCCCGAGATATGGGCGAGAATGCGCAGCTCAATCTGGGAGTAGTCCGCGTCTACGAGCGTCTTTCCGGGCGAGGCGATGAACATGCGCCTTATCTCGCCGCCGAGCGCCCTGCGCACGGGTATGTTCTGCAGATTCGGCTCGGCCGAGGACAGGCGTCCAGTCGCGGTCACCGTCATCTGGAAGTTAGTGTGTATCCTGCCGTCCGGCGCGATAACCTTCAATAGCCCGTCCGCGTAGGTGGACTTGAGCTTGGTCAGCTCCCTGTACTTGATGATTTCGCGTATTATCGGGTGCTTGTCTATGAGCCGCTCGAGCACCTCTATGCTCGTTGAGTAGCCCGTCTTGGTCTTCTTCGGGGCCGGCAGCATCAGCTTTTCAAACAGGACCTCTCCGAGCTGCTTAGGGGAGTTTATGTTGAACTCCATGCCCGCAAGCCTGTATATCCTCGTTTGCCGCTCCCCGATTTCGCCGCTGAGGCTCTCGCCGAACTCGGCGAGGGCCTTTTTGTCGATGAGGAAGCCCTCGTGCTCCATCTCGGCGAGCACGGCGCAGAGCGGCAGCTCGACCTCGTAGTACAGCATCGTCATGCCAAGTCCCGCGAGCTTGTCCCTCAAAATTGGGTGGAGCCTGTAGGCCGCCGCGGCCTCAGGCATCTCTGCCCCCAGGTAGCGCGAGGAGAGGGAAGAGAGCTCGTACTTGCTGTCGGTGGGCGATATGAGATAGGCGGCGAGCGCCGTGTCGAAGACAAAGCCCTCGAGAGGCAGGCCCTCCGCGAGCAGGAGCCGCATTATGTCCTTAACATTGTGCGAGACCTTTTTGACCTCGGCGCCGAAGAAGGAGCGCAGGAAGGCGTTGTAGCCCTCGCCGCAATTCTCCCAGGCAACGACGCTGATTTTCTCGCCCGTGCAAATCTCAAGCCTGTTAAGACCGTCCCTGCATATAAAGGAAACGTACTCCGAGGCCCTGCACTTCTCAAGCAGCCTGTCCAGCGCCTCGGCGCCGCTTATCTCCTCGCATGCAATCTCCGGCGCCTCGATTTCGGGCGCCTTTTCGGGAGAGGGGGCTAGGTTCAGCCTCTCAATCAGCTTGTTGAACTCAAGCTTCTTAAACAGCTCGTAGAGCCTGTCGTTGTCGAGCGGTTTTCTTAAGTTGTCTTCGGGTTTGAAATTGAGGGGGGCGTCGCGGCAGATTGTGGCGAGAACGAAGCTTAGCTCCGCGCTCTCCCTGCCCTCGATGAGCTTTTTGCGCACCGAGTCCTTGATATCGAGCGTTTCGATATTGTCGTATATCTCTTTTATCGTGCCGAAGCGGCGGATGAGGTCTAGCGCGGTTTTTTCGCCTATGCCGGGGACGCCCGGGATGTTGTCCGAGCTGTCGCCCATCAGGGCCTTTAGGTCCACTATCTTTTCGGGGGTGAAGCCGTATTCCTCGAAGAAGGTTTCCGGCGTCATGGTTTTGGACTCCGTCTGGCCCATGCGCGTCGAGACCAGCTTTACGGTGGTCGTCTCGTCAATAAGCTGAAGGCTGTCCCTGTCGCCCGTCACTACGACGCATTTAACGCCGGACTCCGCGCATTTCTTGGCTATCGTGCCGATGAGGTCGTCCGCCTCGTAGCCCTCGAGCTCGTACCTCGGTATGTTCATCGCGTCGAGCACTTCCTTGAGTATCGGTATCTGCGAGGCGAGCTCCTCGGGCATGGCCTTGCGCTTGGCCTTGTAGCCTTCAAACTGTTCGTGGCGGAAGGTCGGGGCCTTGAGGTCGAAGGTCACGCAGAGCGCGTCCGGGTTTTCCTCGTTCAGGAGCTTTAAGAGTATATTCATAAAGCCGAATACGGCGTTTGTGTACACGCCTTCCCTGGTCGAGAGCAGGCGTATGCCGTAAAAGGCGCGGTTCACTATGCTGTTTCCGTCCAAAACCATAAGCTCCATGAGAGGGCCCTCCGATTCGATAAAATTAATAAAATATTATACCACTCTATTACTGTTTAAACAAGGCGGCAAAAAGCCTGACGTCGGAGCTTGTAAGGCAGCTGAAGAGCCGAAGGAGCATGTAGTAGAGCAAAAGCGTCAGCAGCATGTGGACCGCTATGACAAGCGGCGCGGGCGAAATCGGAAGCCCGATTAGGCGCAGCAGGAGCAGGGAGAAGTTGACGGCGCCGGCGATGCAGAGGAAGGGCAGGACAATGTCGCGGAGCGGCACCGAGACCTCGACCACCTTAGTGAGCCTTTTTATTGTCAGAGCGAAGTTTAAGGTTTCGGTGAAGAAAATCGTAAACACATAGGCGGTGACAGCGTATCTCGGCAGGAGGAAGTAGACCATGATGACGCTCGTCAAAGCGTCGATTATGTTATATACCATCGAGTGCATCTGCTGTCCCAGCCCCTTCAGCATGCCGTCGGCCACCGTGTCCATGTACATGACGATGACCAGGGGCGAGAAAATCCTGATGAAGTACCCCGGCGCACTCGCCTTGTAGACCGCAAGACCCAGCTCCCTGGCGAAGGCGAAGAAGACGCCGAAGACGCCTATTGAGAAGAAAAGGCAAATCGTGAGGGTGCGGTTGACTATCCGGCTGCAGAGCGCGCTGTCGCCGCGCATCTGCGCCTCGGTGAGGTCCGGCACAATCATCTCGGATACCGACTGGAAAATCGCTATCGGGAAGAGTACGACCGGAAGCACCATGCCCGAGATGGTGCCGTAGGCCGCAAGGGAGGCCTCGGGGCTTGCGCCCGATTTCTGGAGCCCCTTCGGGACGAGCAGGTGCTGCAGGGTGCCGAGCGCAGTGCGGGCGTAGGCGCTGAGGGCCATCGGCAGGGCGATGCGCAGCATCCTGCCCGTCATGCCCGGGTGCTTTTTCCGCGCCTTTCCGTACCGCCGCACGTCAAAGAAGTAAAGTGTCATGACGAAGGCCAGGGATAAAATCTCTCCGAGCAGGTTGCCCACCGAGACGGCGGCGCAGGCGTATTCGAGGTTTCCCGGCGGAACGAGCCCGAGAAGCAGCATGACCACGAAAAACCTGATAAGGTACTCGAGTATCTGCGAGGAGGAGAATTTGACTATGCGCTGCACGGCCGTAAAATAGCCGCCCATGACGGAGGAGAGCGCGATGAGGGGCATGGTGAAGGCGAGGATTCTGAGGGACAGAACCGTGCGCTTGTCGCCCACCCAGATTGCCCCTATGCGGTAGGCGCCGAAGAAGAGGATTAGGCAGGCAGCCGAGCCGAAGCATAGGGCGTAACCAATGCAGCGCTTCACGGCGGCACGGATGCCGGCCGGGTTGTCGAGCCCAATCTCCTCGGAGACAAGGCGGCAGACCGCGTAGCGTATGCCCGAAACCGCGAAGGTCACCGCGAGCACCTGTACCGACATTATGAGCTGGAAAAGCCCGATGCCCTCCGCGCCTATCTTGTTCGAGAGATAGACCTGGAACATAAGCCCTATGCCGCGAATCACAAGCGAGGCTATCGTGAGCAGGAGAGTGTTATATATGAATCTTTTTGCGCGCATATGGTAACCTCCCAAGTTACGTCGATAAGACATTATAATAGGGAGGTCGGACAGATATGACAGGCCCCGGCGATAAAGTAGCCTGCTTATTGTAGGGGACCTCACCACAATTCCGGCCTGCGCGCATATAATGGATATAGATAGCTCATATAGGCTATTGTGAATAAAGGAGAGATTTGAATGTATTGGAGACGACGCGGCTGCCGCTGGGGAAGGGGCTGCTGGTCCGGCTATTGCCGCAGGCGTTGCTGGCCGGGATTTCCCTTCTTTTTCTTCTGATATAACATATGGGCTGCGGCTGATTTGCCGCAGCCTTCCAGTATTTGGAAAAAGCCGCTTTCGGGCTTCTCCCGAAGGCGGCTTTTAGTTTTAATTGAAGATATCGGCGTTCAGCTCAAAAAGCTCCCTGATCCTTTTCAGGAGCGCGCTGTTCTCGGGGGAAGTGAGCTTCGGGTCCGATTTTAAGAGTTCCGCCGCCGCGTTCTGGGCCTCGGAGAGCAGCCTCATGTCGGCGGAGAGGTCCGCTATCTTCATCTCAGGCAGGCCGTGCTGGCGCGAGCCGAAAAAGTCGCCCGGGCCGCGGAGCTTCAGGTCCTCCTCGGAAATCTTGAAGCCGTCGTTAGTCTTCACCATAACGTTTATGCGCGGGTTCTCGCTTCCGCCCTCGCAGAACATTATGCAGTATGACTTGTGCTTTCCGCGCCCGACCCTGCCTCTCAGCTGGTGAAGCTGGCTGAGCCCGAAGCGCTCTGCGTTTTCTATCACCATGAGCGCGGCGTTCGGGACGTCGACGCCGACCTCTATTACGGTCGTCGCGACGAGAATGTCGACCTCGCCGCGGACGAAGGCGGCCATCACCGCGTCCTTCTCGGCCGGCTTCATCCTGCCGTGCACCAGCGCAAGCCGCAAATCGGGGAAGACCCTGGTCTTAAGCTGCTCGTAATACTTCTCGGCGGCCTTTACGTTCAGGGCCTCGTTTTCCTCGACCATCGGGCAGACGATGTAGACCTGCCGACCTTCCGACACCAGTTTGCGCACGAACCTCATTATCCGCGGCCTCATCCTCTCGTCCACGCCGTAGGTCTCGACGGGCTGTCTTCCCGGGGGCAGCTCGTCGATTATCGAGATGTCGAGGTCGCCGTAGATAATCAGCGCGAGCGTGCGCGGAATGGGGGTTGCCGACATGACGAGCACGTGCGGGTTTTCGCCCTTTTCGGTCAGGAGGCTGCGCTGGTTAACGCCGAAGCGGTGCTGCTCGTCCGTTATCGCGAGCGCGAGGGAGAAGAAGTCGACGCCCTCGGACAAAAGCGCATGGGTGCCGACGATTACGTCAATCTCGCCGAGCGCGAGGGCGGTTTTGACATCGCGCTTGCGTTTTGCCGTAAGGCTCCCCGTCAAAAGCCCGATTCTGACGCCCAGGGGAGTGAGGAGCTCCGTCAGCGTGTTGTAATGCTGCTGGGCGAGTATTTCGGTCGGCGCCATGAAGGCTGTCTGATGGCCCGATTTGAACACATACCAGGCGGCAGCGGCGGCGCAGAGGGTTTTTCCCGAGCCGACGTCGCCCTGGATTAGCCTGTTCATCGGCCTTCCCGAGAGCATGTCCGATATAAGCTCCTTGATGACCCTGCGCTGTGCGCCGGTCGGGGAGAAGGGGAGGGCGGAATAAAACTCCTCGATGTCCGCCTCCTTCGGTACGATGCCCTTTTTCTCGGCCTTGCGCTCGCGGAGCAGGCCCAGTGCGCAGGTAAGGGTAAAGAGCTCCTCGAACACAAGGCGCCTTCTTGCAAGCTCAAGGGACCTCATGTCGGAGGGGAAGTGTATGTTCCTGTAGGCAAAATCCGCATCCACAAGGCCGAACTTCTCCCGTACCCTTTCGGGCAGCACCTCGGGTATGCTTTCGACCGCCTCGAGGCCCTGGCGCACGGCCTTTGACAGTATGTTCTGGCTGATGTTGGACGTGAGCCTGTATATCGGGACTATGCGGCCGGTGACGCCGCCCGCCCTGTCCTCGGGCTCGAAAACGGGGTTTACCATCTCGGGGCGGCGCAGGGTCCCTCCGACCTTGCCGTAGAAAACATAGTAGGCGCCGTATTTCAGCGAGTCCTTCACATAGGACTGGTTGAAAAAAGTTATGTCCATCGAGCCGCTCTCGTCGGCGACGCGAAGCTTCACAAGGTCGAGGCCCTTGCGTACGTGGCTCAGGCGCGGAGGGGTGGTAACTAGCGCTCTCACGCAGGCGGTGTCGTTCGGCAGGAGGCTGGCTATAGTCCGGAACTCGGTCCTGTCCTCGTAGGCCCGCGGGAAGTAGGATATGAGGTCGAAGAGCGTGTTTATCCCGAGCTTTCTAAGGGACCTTGCCCTCTGCTCCCCGATGCCCTTTATATACCTTACGTCCGTTTTCAAATCCGCCATGAAATCACCTCAAAACGCTTCTGCCCGGACTTCTTTGCCCCGCCTGCGACCGATTTTTCCTTTAGCCCGGTGAGCCCCGCCGCGGGAAACGGTTTTCTTAACTTTTTGCCTCAAAACTGCGAGTATAATTTTACCATCCCGTTAATATGTTTACAAGCTGAATATGTTGGGGCAATCGGACATAAAGTAAGGTGAGAATCAGGAAAGGGATGTGGTATTTTGCTTGGAAAAGTATTCAGATTCAGGGGAAAAACCATTCTTTTGAGCCGGAAAAAGCTCGCGGTCGTGGCGGGGCTGCTGCTCGCGGCGCTTATAATATACATCACTGGCGGCTCGCCTATAGTGGGAGCCTCTGCCACGATGAGGGAGCTTCCAATCTACTGCGTCCAGCGGGACGGCAAGTTTGTCTCGCTGACTTTCGACGCCGCCTGGGGCAACGAGGATACCCAGCTTCTTATCGACATCCTGGGCAGGTATAATATCAAGGCGACCTTCTTCGTGGTGGGCGACTGGGCGCGAAAGTACCCCGAGTCCGTCAAGGCGCTGCACGACGCGGGGCACGAGGTCATGAACCATTCTAACACGCACGCCCATTTTTCAAGGCTCTCCACGCAGCAGATAATAGACGATGTGAACGCCTGCAACGACGCGATTGAGGCGATAACCGGCGTGCGCCCGACGCTGTTCAGGTGCCCCTTCGGCGAGTACGACGACCATGTAATAAAGGCGCTAAAGAGCATGGGCATGTACACGATACAGTGGGACGTTGACAGCCTCGACTGGAAGGACCTCTCGGCAGCGGAGATTAAAAGCAGGGTCACGAGCAGGATAAAGCCCGGCTCGATAGTGCTCTTCCACAACGCCGCGAAGCACACACCCGAAGCCCTGCCCGGCATCATCGAGTGGATTATCCAGAACGGCTACACCGCCGTGAAGGTCTCGGACTTGATTTACAAAGACAACTACACCATCAACCACGAGGGAAGGCAGATACCTAACTAATCACGCAGCGGTTTTATTCAAATGGGCTTTTAAAGGCAAAAACTGCACCGAAGGTTACGGTGCAGTTTTTTACATTCTTTAAAAATTATAATGCAACAACAGGTCAGCGAATTGCACAGGCGGTTGCATTGCCGCGCGTTATTGTGTATGCTTTAGCTGTGCACGACACATTGTTTTAGGAAATATCAAAAAGTATTAAAGGCTATTTATTGTAGAAAACGGCTCAATAGAAAAGGTTGTGAAAATGATGACGCTCAGGGAATTTTTCGCGCAGAACCCGAAGGTGGCCCTTGCTTTTTCGGGCGGGGTGGATTCTACATATCTGCTGTACGCTGGCTTGCAGAGCGGAGCCGATATCCGCCCCTACTTTATTAAGACTGCCTTTGTGCCGGACTTCGAGTTTGAGGCCGCTCAGGAGCTTTGCAGGAAGCTGGGCGCGGACCTTCAGGTCCTGAGGCTGGACGTCTTTGCCCTGCCCGAGGTCATAGCAAATCCCAAGGACAGGTGCTATTACTGCAAGAAGGCGCTGTTTTCCGTACTGCTGCAGAGAACGGCCGCCGACGGCTATCCTGTGCTGGTCGACGGGACAAACGCCTCGGACGACGCGGGCGACCGCCCGGGCATGCGGGCGCTGCGGGAGTTCGGCGTGCGCTCGCCGCTGCGCGAGTGCGGGCTGACGAAGGCGGAGATTCGGGCGCTCTCCAGAGAGGCGGGGCTTCCCACATGGGATATGCCGAGCAGGGCCTGCCTTGCCACCAGAATCCCCGCCGGCACCGGGATTACGGAGGAAGCTCTGCTCCGTGTCGAGGGGGCCGAAGAAGCGCTCTCACGCCTCGGCTTTAGGGATTTGCGCGTAAGGAAGCTGGGCGAGGTCGCGCGCATCCAGCTGCCCGAAGAAGAGCTCGGCAGGGCCATGGAGCTCCGCGGCAGGATAATTGAGGAGTTTAGACCTTTCTTCTCGGAGGTAGTGCTGGATTTGATACCCCGGAAAAAATCGGATTGAAGGGAAACTTGTATGGAAAACAAACAGGAAATATTACGTCTTCTTCGCTCCGTGGCGGAGGGCGCGGTGACGCCAGAGGATGCCCTTCTGAAGCTGAAGGAATCGCCCTTTGAGGATTTGGGCTACGCCAAGCTGGACCTCCACCGGAGCGTCCGCCAGGGCGCAGCGGAGGTCATCTACGGGGCCGGGAAAACGGCGGAGCAAATCATAGGAATTGCGGCCCGTATGGGGGAGCATGGCTGCAAGAACGTCCTGATTACCCGGATGGACGAGGCAACAGCCAGGAAAGTGGCCGCCGCCGTGCCCCTTGATTACCATCCGCAGGCGCGGGTAGGCATCGCCTATCCCGCAGAGCGGCCTTCACGCGGGAGCATTGTGGTTGTCACAGGCGGAACCAGCGACATCCCGGTGGCGGAGGAGGCGGCGCTTACCGCAGAGGTGCTCGGAAACCGCGTAACGCGCCTGTACGACGTGGGCGTTGCTGGACTGCACCGGCTGCTTTCAAATCTCGACGTGCTGATGAGCGCCCGCTGCGTGATAGCCGTGGCGGGGATGGAGGGGGCGCTTGCGAGCGTGGTCGGCGGGCTTGTCGACTGCCCGGTCATAGCCGTGCCCACGAGCGTTGGCTACGGCGCGAGCTTCGGCGGGCTTTCGGCCCTGCTTGCGATGCTCAACTCCTGCGCTTCCGGCACCTGCGTGGTCAATATCGACAACGGCTTCGGCGCCGGATACCTCGCCAGCCGCATCAACCAGATGGAAGGGCTGAAAGAATGAGGACACTGTATCTTGAATGCAATATGGGGGCGGCGGGGGACATGCTTATGGCCGCCCTTTACGAGCTTATTCCCGACAAGCCCGCCTTTCTGGAAAGGCTGAGAGGCCTGGGGCTGCCCGGGGTGGATTTTGTTCCTGAGCCCTCTGTGAAATGCGGCATCAGAGGCACGCACCTGGCGGTGAGGATTGACGGCGGGGAAGAGGAGTCCCGCGACTATAATGCTTCGCGGCACGAGCATCATAATCACGGCCACGAGCATTTCAATTCCCGTGAAGAGCACTCCCGCAGCCACACCCGCCGGGGAATTGCTGAGATTAAGGAGCTCATCTCGAACCTCAAGCTTTCGGAAAAGGTGAAGTCCGACGCTCTTGCGGTGTACGGCCTCATAGCGGAGGCGGAGAGCCGCGTCCACGGCGCGCCTGTTGAGCAGATTCATTTTCACGAGCTCGGTTCTCTGGACGCACTTGCGGATGTGCTGGGCGTATGCCTAGCGCTGGAAGTGCTTTCGCCCGAGAAAATCATGGCCTCTCCCGTCAATGTCGGGAGCGGGATGGTGCGCTGCGCCCACGGCCTGCTGCCGGTTCCCGCGCCTGCGACGGAATATCTGCTGCGCGGCATCCCTGTTTACAGCGGCGGAATCAGAGGGGAGCTTTGCACCCCGACGGGGGCTGCGCTGCTTAGGTATTTCGTCTCCGAGTTTGGCGATATGCCCCTGATGAAGGTGGAGAAGGTCGGCTACGGAATGGGCAAAAAGGACTTCCCCGCGGCCAACTGCGTCAGGGCCTTCTGGGGCGAAAGTGTGGATGAGCGGGACGATGTCCTGGAGCTTTGCTGCAATCTCGACGACATGACGCCGGAAGCCTTGGGATTTGCGATGGAGCGGCTGCTTGAGGCGGGGGCGCTCGACGTATTTACCACCGCCGTCGGCATGAAGAAAAACCGGCCGGGCATTCTGCTGACCTGCCTTTGCCGGGAGGACAGGCGCGAGGAGATGCTGAGGCAGATTTTCCTGCACACCACTACCCTGGGCATCCGCGAGTACAGATGCAGAAGGTATACTCTTGAGCGCAGCATGCGCACCGTCGAAACGGAGTACGGCCCCGTCCGTGTCAAGAGGGCCTCCGGCTGGGGCGTTCAAAGGGAGAAGCCGGAGTACGAGGATTTGGCGAAAATCGCCCGGGAACACGATATATCTCTCGCCGAGCTGTGCCGCCGTGTTGCAAAGGAAGGCGGGCTCAAGCCCTGATTTCGCAAAGCCAAAAAAGAAGACTCAAAATCGAATTGCCAACTGTCAAAATATAGCGCAGCGCTATAAGCTGAGAATCCCATCCGGCGGCGCTGCGCTCTCCTTTTTGGGCTTGCCGCGGACTGAAAGCGGCGCCGTTTACGAGCCGTTATCCGGCAGGGCAGCTTCGCTCCTTGGCGGGCGAAGGCCCGGCGGTTTCTGAGTACCTGAAAGGGGGCGGGACAGGCGAATTTGGAGACGGCAAGGCAGTGCGGAGCCGCCGGGCGGGCTTATCTCTGACGGCATAACAGGCCGCGGCGCCTTGCGTTAAGCTCCTGATTTTAGTAGGCCGTGCCGAAAAGTTTATAACGGAGGCTCCCGATTTTTACGCCTCTAACGAAAAATAGAAATATATTACAAAACCAGCTGTAATTATAGGAAAAAATTATTTGACAGTAACAAATGCTTGCAGTAATATTTAAACAAGTGTGTTAACTAATTAGAATGAGGAGAGTTTATATAAACAGGAAATTTATAACATAATAGGCAATGTTAACTATTGAGCGTATTCGATGGAAACGCATCAGACTCGCGCATTTGAGCTTAGGCCCCGGAAAGGGAGCCGGAGAGAAAGATTTAAGGAAAAGGAAATATCCCGCAGGTACATGCCGTTCTCCGGTAAAGGAAAGAAATTATGAAGCATCAGGATATGAAATATAAAAATATAGATTCAAAAGGAGACGAGTCTATGTACATAAATCAGCAGAGCGCAGCGCAGAAGAAGGTCGATGAGCTGTATGAGACAATCGGCCGAAGGCGCTGCGCTGCACCTTTTGGCAGCTGTCCGGTGGACCTGACAGCCTCTTTTGTGGAGATGTGTCTGACGCAAAGCTGCGGCAAGTGCATCCCTTGCAGGGTGGGGCTTGACAGGCTTCACAGGCAGCTGGAGAAGATTCTAGACAGAAAAGCGACGCAAACGGATTTGGAGACAGTTCAAAGCTGCGCCAGGGCAATCTACGACAGCGCGGACTGCGCTATCGGCTTTGAGGCCGCAAAACTGGTCCTCGACGGGCTGACCGCTTTCAGGGACGACTACGAGTCCCACCTGGAAAGGGGGGTGTGCACGGAGCACTTCGCCGCGGTACCCTGCGTCGCGGGCTGCCCTGCGAATGTCGACATCCCCGGTTACATAGCTCTCATCAGGGAAGGGCGGTACGCCGACGCGATACGGCTGATTCGCAAGGACAATCCTTTCCCCGCGGTCTGCGGTCTTGTCTGCGAGCACCCCTGCGAAAAGCACTGCCGCCGTCAGATCGTGGACGACTCCATCAACATCCGCGGCCTGAAACGCTATGCGGTGGAGCGCGCGGGCAAGGTTCCGGCTCCTCCCTGCGCGCCGCCCAACGGCAAGACGGTCGCGGTAATCGGCGGCGGGCCGGCGGGGCTTACGGCCGCCTACTACCTGCAGCTCAAGGGCTTCGAAGTCACGGTTTTTGAAAAGCGCCCCAAGCTCGGCGGCATGCTGCGCTACGGCATTCCGAGCTACCGGCTGCCGGACGAGTACCTCGACCGGGACATTGAGAATATCCTCTCAACCGGCATAAAGGTTCATTACGGCGTAACAATCGGCAAGGACATCTCATTTGCCGAGGTGCGCAGCAAGTTCGACAGCGTCTTCATTGCCATCGGGGCGCAGGGAGCCAAGAGGCTTGAATGCCCCGGCGAGGACGCCCGCGGCGTGCTCTACGCGGTCGACCTGCTCGCCGCGGTAGGAGAAGGAAACAACCCGGACTTTACGGGCAAGCGCGTTGTGGTGGTCGGCGGCGGCAACGTCGCCATGGACGCTGCGCGTACGGCTCGGCGTCTCGGCGCCAGCAGCGTGATTATCGTCTACCGCCGCCGCATCGAGGATATGACCGCCCTGCCGGAAGAAGTGGAAGGGGCTATAGCCGAGGGCTGCGATGTCCTGCAGCTCATGGCTCCCGTTCGCATCGAGGTCGATAATGACAAGGTAGTTGGCTTTGTCATGCAGCCTCAGATTCCGGGTCCGATAGAGGAAGGCAGGCCGCTGCCCGTCAATGCCGAGGCGCCCGAGGAAACTCTGCCCTGCGATATCATCCTCGTCGCAATCGGCCAGGCCATCGAGAGCAAGCACTTCCAGCAGAGCGGCGTGGAAACAAGGCGCAGCCGCATAGTCGCCGACCTCGGCGCGAACGTGCAGGGCATACCCGGCGTATTTGCCGGCGGCGACTGCTACTCCGGCCCCGCGACCGTCATACGCGCGATTGACGCGGGCAAGGTGGCCGCGAGCAACATCGACGCCTACTTTGGCTTCAACACGCCCATCACCTCCGGCGTTGAGGTACCGCCGGCCTATACTCAGGGCAAACCCGCTTGGGGCAGGGTGAACATGAGGGAGCGCACTGCCGAGAGCCGCAAGGGAGACTTCAACATGATGGAGATATGCCTGACCGATGAGGAAGCCAAGCTCGAATGCTCTCGCTGCCTGCGCTGCGACCACTACGGCTACGGCGCGTTCAGGGGAGGGAGGAAGGAACAATGGTAAATATAAAGATAAACGGGAAACCCATATCGGTGAAAGAGGGCACAACCATCCTCCAGGCCGCCCGTGAAAACGGGATTATTGTTCCCTCTCTGTGTTACCTGAAGGGTTTAAACGAGGTGGCTTCCTGCCGCGTGTGCGTTGTGGAGATTAAGGGCAACGACCGCCTGGCCACCGCCTGCAACACCGTCTGCATGGAGGGCATGGATATACTCACAAACTCCGAGCGGGCTATCGAGGCGCGGCGCAACAATGTGGCGCTGATTTTATCCCAGCACGACTGCAATTGCCCGACCTGCGCACGCAACCAAAACTGCTCGCTGCAAAACCTTGCGGGCGACATGAACCTGCTTGACCCGATATACGAGACGCAGCTCCCGGAGAACGACTGGGACAAGTCTCTTCCGCTTATCCGCACGAACTCAAAGTGCATCCACTGCCTGCGCTGCGTCAACGTCTGCGACAAGATTCAGGGCATGCATGTCTGGGATCTGCTCGGCACCGGGCGCCGCGCGACCGTGGGTGTGCGCGAGGGCAGAAAGCTCGACGAGGTCAACTGCACCTACTGCGGCCAGTGCATCACCCACTGCCCGGTCGGCGCGCTGCGCGAGCGCGACGACACCATGAAGCTCATGGCCGCGATTAACGACCCGGAGAAGATTGTCGTTTTGCAGGTCGCGCCGGCTGTGCGCGCCGCCTGGGGCGACGGAGTCGGCCTCCCCCCCGAGTTGGCGACCGAAAAGCGCATGGCCGCGGCCTTCCGCGCCCTCGGCGTCGACTATGTGTTCGACACCAATTTTGCCGCCGACCTTACGATAATGGAGGAAGGAAACGAGCTCATTGAGCGCATGGCCGACAAGACGGGAAAGGCCAAAATGCCGATGTTTACCTCCTGCTGTCCCGGCTGGGTGCGCTTTATGAAGCTGGAGTACCCCGAGCTTGTGGGACATCTTTCTACCGCCAAATCCCCGCAGCAGATGTTCGGGGCGGTGACCAAGACCTACTTTGCAAAGAAAATCGGTGCGGACCCGAAAAACATAGTCTGCGTTTCTGTCATGCCCTGCACCGCCAAGAAGTATGAGTGCGCGGTTCCGGAGCTAAACGACGCCGGAGCCGGGGCCGACGTCGACATCTCGCTCACGACCCGCGAGATATCGAGGCTCATGCGCGTCAAGGGGATTAACGTGTATACGCTGCCCGAGGAGGAGTTCGACTCACCGCTCGGAACCGGCACAGGCGCCGCCGTAATCTTCGGCGCGACGGGCGGCGTCATGGAGGCCGCCCTGCGCACCGCCTACTTCGTTCTTGAGGGCAAAAACCCCGACCCCGAGGCCTTCAAGGTCGTCCGGGGCTTGGACGGGCGCAAGGAGGTCACCGTGACAATCGCGGGCATACCTGTGCGCGCCTGCGTCGCAAGCGGGCTTGCCAACGCCCGCGCCGTAGTGGAGGACATCGTCTCCGGCAGGAGCAGGTACGACTTTGTCGAGATTATGGCCTGTCCCGGCGGCTGCGCAGGCGGCGGCGGCCAGCCGATTACCGACGGCCTTGAGCTTGCCGGCGAGCGCGGTGCGCGCCTGTACAAACTCGACGCAAAAAGCAAGCTGCGCTTCTCGCACGAAAACCCCTCGGTGCAGCAGATTTACGCCGAGTTCCTTGAAAAGCCGCTCGGCCACGTATCCCACGAGCTGCTGCATACCGACCAGTCCAAGTGGAGGCTCTGAAGCAGCTTTGAGCGCAGGGAAGGTCAGATAAAAATAAACTGAGTTACCAGGCTGTGGTTTTGCAGCCTGTGTCACACCATAGACAAAAAGGTCCCATGCTCAGCTTTTGCCGAGCATGGGACAGATTTTATTTTGTAAAAAATAAAAAGAAGAGAGGGGTATCTGCTTTACAATTTCGGATTTGATTATTAATTGCCCGCCCGTACTGTTCGCCATTAAACGGGCTGCTGAGGCGAACGACAGGCGAGACGCGCCCTATCATTCGCCGGCCTTGAAGTTGTAGACGGGTTTGATTATTTTCAGAATCTCCACCGTATCGGCGATGCTCTCGGCTATCTCCGACAGAGGCTTATACGCCATGGGGGCCTCGTCGATTGTGTCGAAGTTCACGGTGCTGGTGTATATGCCATCCATGGCCCGCCGGTATTCGTCCATGCTTATAGTCTTCTTTGCCTCGGAGCGGCTCATGACGCGTCCCGCCCCGTGCGGAGCGGAGCAGTTCCAGTCCTCGTTTCCCTTGCCGCGCCCGAGTATGCAGCCGTCCCTCATGTTAATCGGTATCAGCAGCAGCTCGCCCTTTTTGGCCGAGATGGCTCCCTTCCTTATGATGCCGCTCTCAAGGTCAATATAGTTGTGTATGGTCTCGAAGCTCGATACGGGCCTCAGCTTCATCTCCGAGAGAATAATATTCCCTATGGTTTCGCGGTTTAGCCTTGCGTACTCCTGGCAGATTCTCATATCGTGCAGGTATCTCTCCATCGGCTCCCCGTAGAGGTAGCAGAGGTCCTTCGGGACCTTAGGTCCGCCGGAAACGATGCTTTTGCGTAGCTCTTTGAGGGCCTTTTTGATTTCGGATTTGCTCTTTCCGGCTTTCCTGTAATCCTCGATAAGCTCCTCCTGCCTTTCGAGAAGCTCGTCCCTGCCCTGCAGAAGCTCGACGGCAAGCTTCTGGTAATGCTCGGCCACCTGCTTGCCGAGATTGCGGCTTCCGGTGTGAATCACAAGGTACTTGTTGCCCTCGTCGTCAATGTCGAGCTCTATAAAGTGGTTGCCGCCGCCAAGAGTGCCAATGCTGCGCTCAAACCTGTCTCTTTCCTTGAGATGCTTATAGCAGTGCAGGTCCTGGATTTTCGGGAATCGAACGACCGTCGTCCTATGTATGTCTCTGCCGCTGGGGATGCACCTATGGACTGTCTCGTCGAGCCTCTCTAATGAGATGTCGACTTTTCCAAGCTCGTAGGTCCTCATCCCGCAGCCCAGGTCCACCCCCACGACGTTGGGAATCACCTTGTCTATGAGATTGGCCGTAAATCCTATAACGCAGCCTACGCCCTGGTGAGCGTCGGGCATGATGCGTACCTTCGAGCCCTGAAATACGGGCTGCTCCATCAGGGTATAAATCTGCTTTAAGGCTTCAGGCTCGATATTGTCGGTAAATATCTTCAGGTCCGCCATATGCTCCCCCTATTTTCCAGCTTGAAGCTTGATTTTTTCCGCATATCCCATATTCTGCACTTCTTTTTGCATAGTTAAACACCCCAATCGTTATCAGTATATCAAACCGTGACGATTGGGGTGCAGTTTACTCCGTTTGGCCGCGCTTTCACTACCGCAAAAACAGGTGCTCAATTAATATCTTTATTCCGATTATGATGAGAACCGTGCCGCCCACAAGTTCGGCGCGGGATTTGTATTTAGCGCCGAAGACGTTACCGATTTTAACGCCGATTGTGGAGAGGCTGAAGGTTGTTATTCCGATAAAAGTCGCCGAGTAGTATATGTTCACCTGCAAAAAAGCAAGCGTTATCCCGACGGCCAGCGCGTCTATGCTGGTCGCTATTGCCAGGACTATCATGGTTTTAAAGGAGAGGGAGTCGTCGGCTTCTTCGTTTGAACAGCTCAGCGCTTCGCGTATCATCTTGACGCCGATGGCCGAGAGCAGTATAAAGGCAATCCAGTGGTCTATCGAGGTGACCAGATGCTCGAAAAAGGAGCCCAGGAAGTAGCCCAGAATAGGCATGCCCGCCTGGAATACTCCGAAATACAGGCCTACAATCAGGGCCTTTCTGAGGGTTATTTTCTGCATTGCAAGGCCCTTGCAGATTGCCACGGCGAAGGCGTCCATAGATAGGGCAAAGGCCAGAAGTATCAAAGAAGCAAGGCTCATGTCACATCTCCCGGTAAACTTAAACGAGACTTATCTGCGTCATCCCGCAGATAAGTCTCGTTGTTTAAAATAAAGCCAGACAGTTGTCAGTATGTTGACTTTATTACACGTTACGTGCCAACTACTCCCTTATCTGACCGCCATTATATGTTATATACGCCGATATGTCAATATATAATCAGACAATTTGGCAGTTCATTTAAAATCTGAAAAGTAAAGGAAATCAGCTTTACAGAAAATTCGACCGAATACTGCAGGATTGGGCAAGAAAGTAAGGGAAAATTACTTTACATATAAAATACAGCTTTTCCGCTCAATAACCGTGCCGAAAATGCGCGGTTTTTGCCTTGCGGCGCGGATTTAAACCCCTCTTGATATATGTTTAAGGGGCAGGGATTTCAGCCCTCGAGGGTTTTCGCGTATTTTTCGTAAACCCTTATCTTTTCCTCGCACTCTTTTGCGCTCTGTCCCTTGGCCATGATGTAGACCTTGATTTTCGGCTCGGTGCCCGAGGGCCGCACGATGAAATCGGTGCCGTCCTCAAGTTCGAAGTACAGGACGTTCGAGCCCTTAAGCTTCGACTGGGAAACCTCTCCGCTTCTTAAGTCAAGCACCGTTCCGGCAAGGTAATCCGTTATGCGCAGGACGGCGGTGCCGCCAATCTCCTTCGGAGGCTGCGTCCTTAAGGCTTCCATAAGACGGCCCATCTTCTTCAGCCCGTCGAGCCCGGGCATGACGAGGTTTAAGGTCTTTTCGCTGTGATAGCCGTACTTTTCATAGAGCGCCTGCAGGGCGTCGTAGAGCGTCATGCCCTTTAGCTGGTAGAAGGCCGCCATCTCGGCGACGAGCATGGAGGCCGTCACGGCGTCCTTGTCGCGCACAAAGTCGCCGACCATGTAGCCGTAGGACTCCTCGTAGGAGAAGATAACCTTTTTCCCACCGCTCTCCTCGAACTCCTTAATTTTCTCGGCCATGAACTTAAAGCCAGTGAAGGTGTCCTCGATGTAGACGCCGTTCATGCGGGCTATTTTGTCGGACATCTTGGTCGTGACTATTGATTTCAGCACCGCGGCGTTTTCAGGCAGCGTGCCGGCGGCCTTCCTCGCGCTTATTATATAGTCCATGAGCAGCACGCCGAGCTGGTTGCCGCTTATGCTGATATAGTCGTCGCCCTTTTTCACCATAATGCCGAGCCTGTCGGAGTCGGGGTCCGTGCCTATGATGAGCGAGGCATTCTTCTCGCGTGCAAGCTCAATCGCAAGGTAGAAGCCCTCGGGGTATTCGGGGTTCGGGCTCTTTACGGTCGGGAAATCTCCGTCGAGCACCATCTGCTCGGGAACGGGGAAGAGGTGCTTAATTCCGAGCCTTTTGAGGACCTCGGGGACGAACCTGTAGCCTGTGCCGTGGAAGGGCGTGTAGACGATTCTAAGGTCGTCCGCGGCCTTTCTCACGCACTCCCTGTCAATCGAGTGGGCCAGTGCCTTTTCGAGGAACTTCTCGTCTATCTCCTCGCCGATGACCTCGATAAGCCCTTCGGAGAGGGCCTCGTCGTAATCTTTCAGCCTGACTCCGGTGAAGATATCGATTTTCGCCATCTCGGCAGCGACGGCGTCGGCGTGCTCCGGCGGAAGCTGCGCCCCGTCTTCCCAGTAGACCTTGTAGCCGTTGTACTCCTTCGTGTTGTGGCTGGCCGTTATGTTGATGCCCGCCATGGCTCTGCACTCTCTTATGGCAAAGCTGAGCTCGGGCGTCGGGCGCAGCGCGTCGAAAATCCTGACCTTAATACCGTTTCCAGCCATGACGCTTGCCGCTTCGCGCGCAAAAAGGCTGCTGTTCCTGCGGCAGTCGTAGCATATGACGACCCCGCGCCTCATAGCCTCCTCGCCCAGCGCGCGTATCAGGGAGGCAAAGCCCTGCGTAGCGTGGCGTATGACGTGCACGTTCATGCGGTGAAGGCCGACGCCCATTATTCCGCGAAGGCCGGCTGTGCCGAAGGAGAGGGGGGCGAAGAACCTGTCCTCAATCTCCTTCGGGTCGTTCGCAATCGCTTCAAGCTCGGACTTTTCCTCCAGGGACAGCGAGGGGCTTTGAAGCCACTTGTTGTATTCTTCGATGTAACTCATAGCCAAACCTCTCTCCGAAGCTCAGTTTTCGTCTTCGGCCTCGCCGAAGAGCAGCTCTCTTGCGTCCTCAAGCATTGTTTCCGGCACATAGATGTCCATTCCTGCGCCGGAGAAGCCGACGATGATTTTTGCAAGCGGCCCGGCTCCGGGAAAATCGCAGGCGTAGGGGATATTGTAGGCCCTGAGAAGCGAGAGGGCCATCTCGTAGTCGAGCTGCGACCCGCTGATGTTTGCGAGAAAAGCAGGTTTTACCTTGTTCCCGCTTGAGTCGAGCGGCCACTCGGGGGAAGTTTTCGCTCTCTTGAAACTAAAGTGCCAGCTCGCTTTCGCAGGCTTTGCCTTGGCCGGAGGCATTTCCTCGGAAAGCTCGCCCCCGCATTCAGGGCAGACTTTGACATCGTCTCCGTGCTTGGAATTGCAGTTATGACACCAGAGCATAAAATGCCTCCCTTTGCACCCGCAGCTATTTGTGATATCTTGAGCCCTCGGCTATCTTAAAGCCCCTGTATAGCTGCTCGAGCAGTATGATTCTCGCAAGATGATGCGGAAAAGTCATTTTGGACAGCGACAGCTTGAAGTCGGCGCGGTCCTTGATGCGCTGATGGAGGCCCATCGAGCCGCCGATTATGAAGCAGAGGCGGGACTTGCCGTATGCGGCGAACTTCTGAAGCAGCTGCGAGAGCTGTACGCTGTCGAGCATCGTGCCCTCGACGCAGAGGACTATTATTGCGGCTTTGTCCGGCAGCCTGAGCTCAATCCTCTCGGCTTCCTGCAGGAGCGCCGACTCCACGTCCGCCTCGGTGGGGTTTAGCGGAAGGCGGCACTCCGGCAGCTCCTCAATCTCCAGCTTGCAGTAGGCTCCGAGCCTTTTTATATATTCGCTTGCAGCGTCGCTGAAATATTTTTCTTTAAGTTTTCCCACACAGATTATTTTTACACCAAGCATTCTGACTATCTCCAGTTATAAAGAATAAATCATGCTCAATGTGTCGCGCGGGGCGACGGACATCTCAAAATCCCTGCCGAGAACGGCGCCGCCGCTTCTGAGCTGCGAGTTGAAGGCCGTAAAGGCAAGTTCGGGCGTGTTGTTCTCCTTGCTGAGGTGGGCGAGCAGCAGACGCCTCGTACCGCTCTGGACGAGGCTCAGCGCGAAGCGGGCCCCGGCCTCGTTTGAAAGGTGACCCCTGTCGCCCAGAATCCGTTTTTTGAGGAAGGGAGGGTACCTGCCCTTTATAAGCATCTCAACGTCGTGGTTTGCCTCAAGTATCACCGCGTCGCAGCCGCGGACGGCGTCGAGCACCGAGCCGGGCACGAAGCCGAGGTCCGTCACGAGCGCGAGGGACCTGCTGCCCGCGCAGAGTTTGTACCCGACGCTCTCCGGCGTGTCGTGCGGTGTTCCGAAGCTATGTACCTCCATCGAGCCGAGCCCGAAGCTCTCGCCCGAGGTAAAGACGCAGATTGTTTCGGTAAGTTCCGGTACGGACGATACCAGGGCGGCCGCCGTTTTGTGCGTCGCAAAAATCGGAACGTCAAAGTGCCTTATTAGATTATATAAACCCCTGACATGGTCGATATGCTCGTGGGTGACGAGGATGCCGGATAGGTCCTTAGGTTCAAGTCCCAGCTCTCTTAAGGACAGAACTGTCCGCCTCATCGAGATTCCGGCGTCAATAAGTATATGCGTGTTCTCGTGGGAAACCAGAGTGCAGTTCCCGCTCGAGCCGCTTGCAAAGGTGCAGAATTTCAATTTTTCACTTCCGATCGGATAGCTTTGCTTATCTTAAAGAAAAGGAGCATCCTTTTAAAGACGCCCCCGCTTCTTATTGTCCAGATTATGAAATTGCTCAGATGGCTATGCCGGGGGTCGGCACCTTTTCTATAACATTCACGCACTCGATATCGGCACCCACACCCCTGAGTTTTTCAACCAGGTTCTCGTAACCGCGCTCGATGTGGAATACGTCCTCCACCTCGGTGGTTCCTATCGCGCACAGCCCTGCTATGACCATGGCGGCTCCCGCGCGAAGGTCGCAGGCCTTAACCGGAGCGCCGGTCAGAGCCTTCACGCCTTCGATGACGGCGATTTTGCCGTCGACCTGTATCTTTGCGCCCATGCGCCTGAGCTCGTCCACATACTTGAAACGGTTGTCCCAGACGCCCTCGGTCACGACGCTGGTGCCCTCGGCCAGACAAAGTCCGACGGCCACCTGCGGATGCATGTCCGTCGGGAAGCCGGGGTAGGGGAGCGTTTTCAGGTTGGTCCTAAGCAGCGGGCCCGTGCGCCTGACAAGGACAGAGTCCTCGTAGTCGTCTACCGAAACGCCCATCTCAACGAGCTTTGCGGTGATGCAGTCAAGGTGCTTGGGGATGACGTTCCTCAGCATCACCTCGCCGCCGGCGGCGGCCACCGCCGCCATATACGTGCCCGCCTCGATCTGGTCGGGTATAATCGAGTAGAAGCCGCCGCGCATCTTGTCCACGCCGCGGATTTTTATGACGTTTGTGCCGGCGCCTCTGATATCCGCGCCCATAGAGTTTAGGAAGTTGGCTACGTCGACTATGTGCGGCTCGCGCGCCACGTTTTCAATTACGGTCTGGCCCTCTGCCAGCACCGCGGCGAGCATAATGTTTATAGTCGCGCCCACCGAAACTACGTCGAGGTAAATTTCTGCTCCGTGCAGCCTGCCGCGGGGGACATGGGCGTAGATAATGCCGTTTCTAATCTCCACCTCCGCCCCCATGGCCGTAAAGCCCTTGATGTGCTGGTCTATGGGCCTGACGCCCAGGTCGCAGCCGCCCGGCATTGAAACCTCGGCCCTTCCGAACCGGCCCAGCATCGCCCCGACGAGGTAGTAGGAGGCCCGAATCTGGCGCATGAGGTCAAAAGCCGTGCCGATTCTTGAGATGTTGGAGCAGTCTATATCCATCGTATGCTTGTTTATGGTTTTTATGTTTGCCCCGTGCTGCTCGAGAATCTTGAGGAGCAGGGTGACATCGCTTATCTGGGGAATGTTTTCGATTCTGCAAACTCCGTCAACAAGCAATGTGGCGGGTATTATCGCAACGGCGGCATTTTTTGCGCCGCTGATACTGATTTCGCCTTTAAGCGGCTTCCCGCCATGGATTATATATTTTGTCAAAGGCTCACATCCTTAGATTATTTTATGGCAAGCCGTACTCCCGCGGCTTTTTTCTCTCTCTATTGTTTCTCGTTTTTTCTCTTCCTATTTTCCAGACAATTGTACCACATTTACATAAAAAATGTAAAGAACTTTCTGGTTCGACATGAAAAATCTATATACAGTATATTTCCCCAAAATCCGATATAATATTTAGTTAATTTAATCGGGGAAAGAGCTCATTTCACCGGTCAATCCGTTTACATAATACTTGCCGACGTCGGTGCTTACGCACCAGTACTGGACAAGGCGGCCGCTGCCGGATACCGAGGCCGAGAAGCTGTAGCCCGGCGTGACCGCGGTGATTTCATTGCAGATTAGGTTTGCTTGCTTTACCTCGCTGAGGAAGCTTATCAGGGCTGTGTAGACCCCTATCATGGGCTCGGAGGAGGCAGGCGCGGGGGTTGAGGTCAGCCTGCGGCCGTAAATGGACATGAGCTTGCTGTCGGTAAAGGACATCGTAATTCTGCAGTTGAAGATTGGGTTGTCCTCGAACATCGTCGTAAAGCGGACCGAAGACAGATTTGCGCCGCTGTACTCGGCCTCCGCGCTTTCCAGCTCCACGGCGATGTTCATTTTGCCGAGGTAGGCGGCCAAGGCCCTGACCGAGGTATCGGTGAGGGGAATCCCGCTGGCGAGGGTGATTGAAAACTCGCCGTTGCCTCTGAATATGCCTTCGCCGAGCGGGCTCAGGTACTGGTAGATGTTTCCGCCGAGGTCGTTTACCTCGCACTCGCCCAGGACGGTTTCGGCTACCGCCTTTTCGCCTTCGAGGTCGCGGAGCACTTCGTAGGAGCCCAAATCGCCGTATTCCTTTATCACCGACATGTCCATTGCTATGCCGTGCGAGTCGAGAATACGCACGAGGTCCTCCTTTGTCTTCTTTTCCAGTTTGCCCGTTTCAATTCGTCCGATTAGATAAAGAGCCAGGAAAATAATGTTAACAATAAGGAGGATTATGATTATTATGTTTTTTATTTTTGACTGTTCCACAATCCCAGCCGTCCTTAAATGGTTGTCTAGCGCGAAGTCCACTGAGGGCTCAGGACTCCGCCGCCGCTTTCGAAGTACTCGAGCACCGGCTCGCCGCCTTCCCCGGCGGCCAGGACCGCAGCCTGCAGGTCGGGCAGGGCGGGGGTAAAGGCGCCCGAGGAACTGAAGGACCTGAAGCAGAGCCTTGCTTCCGTGATTGCATCCCTGCTTATCTTTATAATCGCCGCGTGGGGACTGTCCATAAGGCGCACCGGAATCCCGCTTACGAAGTAATCGAAGGTGAAGGTGACGCTGCCGTCAGCGCTGCTGAAGCTGTGCCCGGTATAGTAGAGCTCCGCTGAGCCGCTCGTTCCGCCGACAAGATTTAGGACGAAGGAGCGCGCGCCTTCGAGCAGCTCGTTTAACCCCGGCTCCCCGCCGGAATATTTTATTTTGAGCCTCTCGCCGGTCTCTCCGGTGGCCTTGTAAACTGCAAGCCCGCTGTCGTACAGGCGCAGGTAGCAGTTTTCCATCATGTAGACCACGGCGCCCATTTCCTGATATTGTGATGCAAGGTTGGGATTCATCTCAAAGCCGACGAGTATTTTGTCAGGAGGAATCCTGTCGTAAACCGGATTGGAGGAGCCGACCATAGGCACCCTGCCGGTGCCGGGCATGATAAGCGTGTAGGGGTCTATATTATTAAAGTCTTCCCCAAATTCGAAAGCATATTGAGTATTGTTGGGAAGATATTTTGCCATGCACTCCGCGAGCGATGAATACTGCACGGCGGTTTGGGACCTGTAGAAGCCGCCCTCGCTGTCTGTATAATAAAGGAAGACGTCGCCGTCGTCGGAGCCCGAGATGCAGATGCGGCGGGCGCTGTGCCGGGCGTCCCAGTGGCTAATCTCGCTTCCGACGAGCCACCTTGTCAAGGCGGAGAGCGGCAGGGGATTTAGGTAATCGAAGTAAATGCCGGCCGAGCTCAGGGCGTCGCGCCAGTCGTCCTCGCTTATCTCCTGCGGGGATGAGGAGGAGCCGAGCGCCTCGCCCAGAATGTTCGAGGTGTCGCTGTAGAAGGCCGACAGCTGGGCGGAGTCGTACTTGATGCCGCAGTGGTGGCCGCCGATTCCGGTCACAACAGCGTAGACGGGCTTAGCCGCCTCCGCAAAGCTCAGCTCGCCGCCCGCCGGCGCCGGAGTGGCGGCGGAACCTTTCAGCGAGTCCAGCCAGCCGGATATTCGGGACAGGGCGGGGGCGGAGCCGATAAACTCGTCGAAATAGCCCGTCTTGCCCGCGAGAAAAACGGCGGAGGCGATAAGCAAGAATATAAGGACAGTTTTTCCCGTTTCCCAGTACCGTTTCAACTTAAAATCCTCCGAAAAAGTATCACTATTGCTTTACGGGCGGCTCGATGGGAAGGGTCACGGTCATTGTGGTGCCTTTGCCCACTGTGCTTTCGACGGAGATGTTTCCGCTGTGCCTTACTACGATGTCCTTTGCAATGGAAAGACCGAGCCCCGTTCCGCCTGAGGCGCGGGACCTGGCCTTGTCCACCCTGTAGAAGCGGTCGAATATGCGCGGCAGGTCCTCCGGAGGTATGCCGATTCCCGTGTCCGCCACCTCCATCCAGACCGTGCCGTCTCCTCTGCCCGCGCGCACGCTTATCCTCCCGCCTTCGGGGGTGTAGCGCACGGCGTTGGATATGATGTTCAGAAGGACCTGCTCAATCCGGGACCTGTCGCCCGTTATGTCCGGCAGGTTCTCCTCGATTTCCAGGGACATTTCAAGGCCGTTCTTCTTCGCCTCCATAAGCATGGCCTCGTAGACGTTTTTGACGGAGAGGGAGAAGCTGAATTTCTCAAAGTGCAGGTCTGCCTTGCCGGAGTCGAACCTCGAGAGCGTGAGCAGGTCCTGGACTATTTTCGTCATCCGGTCGCTCTCGTTGACAATTACCCTGAGGAAGTTCTTCACCATGTCGGGAGGCAGGTCCTCGGAGTCGGCGAGAGTTTCGGCGTAGCTTCTTATGTTCGTAATCGGGGTGCGCAGCTCGTGCGAAACATTCGCCACAAACTCGCGGCGAAGAGCGTCGGATTTCTTCTGCTCGGTTACGTCGTGTATGACCGCGAGTATGCCGCCCTGGGCGCCGTAGCCCGAAATAGGGGCCATGGAAATCTCAAGGTCCATCCCGTTTATATTGCGCTCAAATTCCGCGTATTCGGGGCTTTTGAGGCGGAGAAGCTCGTCCATCGAGGCAAAGTCGCCGAAGATGGTGTCGAAGTTTACGGACCTGTCGCTCAGAGAAATCCCGAGCATCCGCTCCGCCGCGGGGTTGTGGTGCATAAGCGAGCCGTCCCTTGAAAAGGCGACGACGCCGTCCGTCATATGCAGGAAGACGGTCATGAGCTTGTTGCGCTCGTTTTCGATGTCCTCGAGCGTGTCCTTGAGCTGCTTTGCCATGTTGTTGAAGGTCTGGGTGAGCACGCCTATTTCGTCCTGCGTCTGGACCTCGATTTTCTGCGTAAAATCGCCCCGCGAGACCCTCTCGGCGGCCCTTGTAAGGCTCTGAATGGGCGTTATCATCGTTTTTGAGAGCAGGAAGCTCAGCAGAACCGAGATGACAAGGCCGATTATCAGGGCCTCCGTGATAATCTGGATAAGCTCCATGTTGAGGTCGGAAACCGTCTGCTTGTTGTCCCTGATATAAATTATATAGGAGTTGTGTTCACCCGATATGGGCAGGGCGACGTCCATGTAGTCCTGCGTCAGGCTGCTCGCCCAGCCCTCCTCGCCGGCCAGCGCCGTCAGGATGTTGGGGCTTTTCTCCAATATTATATCTTCGCGGGGGTCCGAACTTAAAAGAAGGTTGCCAAACTCGCTGTCTAGTATGTAGTAGTTTCTCGAATCGGAGTTGATGCCCAGCGCGCCGCGCGAGGCGTTGAGTATCTCGCCTATCTTGGCCGGGCCGTCGGGGTCGTCCGCGGCGCTCCGAAGGTCAGCGACGAACTCAGGCACCGAGAAAAAGGAAATCATCTGCTCGTAAAATTCGTTTGTATAAAATCCCAGAACGCCGCGAATCAAGAAAGCGCCGACAACGGTCATCAGAGATATTATTAGCAGGAGCATGATGAGCACGAGCTTGGTATGCAGCCCTCTTTTCACGGTAACCACCTCAGTAAATCCATGAGTTTTTCTCTGTTTTCGCCGCTTTCCAGACAAGCTCTCCGGACGTTTCCAGGGTAAATTCAAACAAGCGAGCTTTGCGGTTAGTATATCACAAGATAAGGATAAAGCAAACAAGTTTTGTAATTGCTCATGGACCATAAAAAGGGGGGAGCTTTTGCTCCCCCTGCAGACCGAAATCCTTACTCCGTCTAAGCGCTGGATAATTTGCGTTCGGCTATTTCAATGGCCTTTCTCACAATATTACCACAGTCTCTAGACGAAACGTCGCCCCATCCGCGGGATTTTACAGTGTCGTATACCCCAAGCTCCTTGGCTATCTCCATCTTGAGATTGTCAGACATTACTTTAGCGCGTCCAGCCATCCCAATTCCTCCTCAGAAAAGAATCGACTCGCCTAACTGGTGCGACTGATTTCTGCCTGCAGCCCTGCTTTCGCAGGGCATTATTATTTTTTAATCAGTTTATAAGATTTTATTACGGGAAATTTAGTAAGGCGCTTTACTGAATATTGAATTAACAAAATTGAAACAATTAATAGAGTATAATTAAACAAATTTTAAATAAGTTTTATGTAATAAAAAGTTCAAAAAATATGAAGGTATTGGCCAAATATTGGCATAATTTAATGTTTACAATTTGTACATTGATTTTGTTATAGCACTATACTATACTAACTTTTGGCACAACTAGTTAATAATTTCTTAATAATTTGTAAAATGTAATTAATACAAACCGCTTAGTGAAACACGAAAGGCAGTCGTTATGGTACAGTTAGTTAAAGCTTTAAACATAGCAATATTTATATTGTTCTTCTGCTTTTACGCCTATCAGTTCGGCTATGTCTTGGTGCGTTTTTTCAAGAAGATGCCGGAGTTTAAGGCGAAAAAGCTGCACAAGTACGCCGTGCTGATAGCCGCGAGAAACGAGAGCGAGGTAATCGGGGAACTTCTGGAGAGCATAAAGGCCCAGAACTATCCCCGGGAGCTTGTCGATGTCTACGTGGTTGCGGACAACTGTACCGACAACACGGCTGAGATAGCCCGCAGCCACGGCGCAAATGTCATTGAGCGCAGCAACCTGTGCAGAATAGGGAAGGGCTATGCCCTCAACTACGCGTTCAGACACATAAAGAACACCGTCGGGATAGAGTATTACGACGGCTATATTGTCTTTGACGCCGACAATATACTTCACCCCGACTTCATCAGGGAGATTAACGCGGTTTTCGACAACGGATACCGCGTCGTGACAAGCTACAGAAATTCGAAAAACTACGGCTACAACTGGATATCCGCGGGATACGCCCTGTGGTTCCTGCGCGAGTCGAAGTATCTGAACGGAGCGAGACTGCTCTGCAAGTCAAGCTGCGCAATTTCTGGAACCGGCTTTGTAGTATCAAGCGAGATAATAAAGAAGGACGGCGGCTGGAATTACAGCCTCATGACCGAGGACATCGAGTTTACGATAGCCAAGGTCATCGAGGGCGAAGTTATCGGCTATGCTGAAAAGGCCATTGTCTACGACGAGCAGCCTGTGAAATTCAAGCCTTCCTGGGACCAGAGGATGCGCTGGACGAAAGGCTTTTATCAGGTCATGTACCGCTACGGCCTGAGCCTTTTCCGCGGCTGTTTTTCCAAAAACGGCTTCAGGTGCTACGACATGCTGGCAACGATTGCGCCCGCGACCCTGCTGTCGATTTCCATGCTTATTGTCAACATTACAAGCGTCCTGTACGGCCTGTACGTAGGATATCCCGCGCTTATAGAGACCGCCCTGCTCGAGGTATGGTTTGCGGTCAGGAATATCTATTTGTCTTTGTTCTTCTTCGGCTCCATCACTACCATTACGGAGTGGAAGCAGATACACTGCAGCACGCTTAAGAAGGTGCTGTATGCCTTTACTTTTCCCGTTTTCATGTTTACATATTTGCCCATTGCCGTGGCTGCCATATTTAAGTACAAAAAGGTCACGTGGAAGCCGATTAAGCACAGCTTTGTCGGAAGCATGGGCCTTGTCCGAAGGTAGATTTGAAAACGATGCCCGCCGGAGACCGGCGGGCATTTTTTATTTGCTGGATTGGGGAAAGCGCGGAACCCTGCCGATTCCGGCGATAAGGGTTCCGCCGAATTTAAGCTTGCGCTCTTTTTGCGTCTTTACTGGAGCTCGACCATGTAGTATTCAAGCTGGATGGAATCCGGGAACCTTGTCGCGCAGCAGATGAACAATTTGTTCTTCAGGACGCCGAGGCTCTCGTCGTAAATCTCAAACTCCGGCTTTGTGCAGCAGTAGTATGCCTCCGCGGGCGCTATCCCGCCCGAGAGAACAAGATGGACATACTCCTGTTCGACGGTGCGTATTCCGTCGTTCTGAATGTAAAAGCTTCTCCCGTCGTCGAGCCTCACGCCGTATCTGGCGGAAAGCTCGGCCCTGCCGTCGGGGCGGACCACCTGGCTGTCGACGCCGCCGGGCAATACCGTGCCGCTCCAGGGCAGGGCTGCGCCGATGAGCTTGCCGCCCTTGATTTCAATCAGCTGACGGCGGCCTACCTTGTCGTCCTGCCCGACGAAGACGGGCCTGTCCACTTCCGCCTGTATAACGAAGGCTTTGACTAGTTTGGGTTTCATATGGACGCTCCTTTCCGTTCCTCACAAATCTGCGCAGCAATATATCGCATACTGCGTTTCATCCTTATTTTACTACACAATCCTTGACTATGTATATAAATTTTCGGGATATTGTCGGATATTTTAATTTTCGCTTAACCGGGGAGAAAGCTCTTCTGCTTTCATTTATATAACTCTCCGAAGAAAAGGGGAAACTGTGCCGCCGCATCTCAAAAACTTGCCGCCTGCCGGAGCAGGGCAGGCGGATGAGCTGTTTTATTTGAAGCTGTTATTGAAATAGTACCCGGCGCCGCGGCGGGTCATTATGTACTCAGGCTCCGAGGGCCTTGTCTCAACCTTTTCGCGCAGCCGCTTGACCGCGACGTCCACGGCCCGGAGGTCGCCGTAATACTTGTAGTTCCAGACCTTTTCGAGAAGCTCCTCGCGCGAAAAAACGGTGCCCGGATTTGAGGCGAGGAAGGTCAAAAGCTCGTACTCGCGCAGGCTGAGCTCCAGCGGCTTTCCGTTTTTAAACACGTTCTTGCTGTCTGTGTCTATAGTAAGCTCTCCGAAGCTGAGTGTGGACGAGCCTTCCCTCGGCGCGGCCTCGGCGGACGCGCTCCTGCGGATGTTGGTCTTGACCCTGGCCAGGAGCTCGCGGATTGAAAAGGGCTTTGCTATGTAGTCGTCGGCGCCCAGCTCAAGGCCGAAGATTTTGTCCTCCTCTTCCTCGCGGGCGGTCAGCATGATAATCGGAGTCAGGTTGTTCTTCTTTCGGAACTCCCTGCACACCTCGAAGCCGTCCATATAGGGCAGCATTATGTCGAGGAGAATCAGGTCGGGGTTCTTCTGGAGAGCGAGCTCCAGACCCTCGCGGCCGTCGTAGGCGCAAAGTATGTCGTAACCTTCGCGGATTAAGTTGAAGCTGAGTATGTCTACAATGTTCTTCTCATCGTCAACTATTAATACGGTTTTCCCCATAGCTTCCTCCGTCTATAGTTCTTAAGTATCTGGCCGCCTTCAATACCGCCACAACCGTCTTGGCGTCGCGGATTTCGTCGTTCATCACCATATCAAGCATCTTGCTGAAGGGGACGCGTTCTACGTTTAGCAGTTCGTTTTCATCGGGATGGGCGCAGCCGAAACTAAGGTCAAGGGCAAGGAAAATATGAAGTATTTCGCGGCTGAAACCCGGAGAGGTATAGATGCAACCGAGATTTATCAAACGTCCGGCGCAAGCGCCGGTCTCCTCGCTAAGCTCCCTGATTGCGCACTCGTAGGGGTCCTCCCCGTATTCAAGCTTGCCCGCCGGTACTTCCAGCGTTTCCTGCATAAAGGGGTAGCGGAACTGTCTGACGGCGATTACATCTCCCGAGCTGTCCACGGGGATTATTGTGACTCCGCCCGGATGGTCCACCACCTCGCGATAGACCTCCTTGCCGTTTATGAGCTCGACGGTGTCCTCTTTTACCGTAATTATGCGGCCGGTGTATACAACCTTGCTTGAAATTGTTTTCTCGGTGAACTTCATGATACCCTCCGGGTTATATGTTGTCATATGCTTATAAGGATTGTTCCATCAGTATGGTATTATAGCATTAATTTGGTAACAAATCAAACGTCCCGGGCTGAACAATATCTGGAAAAGCGAGGGCGAACATCCCAAAAGAAAAAGCACAGCCGTCGCTGTGCTTTCATATACTGTCTCTAACGAGCCTGAAAAAGAGCCTTCCGACCTGTCTTGCGGAGTCCGTGCAAATCCGCAGCCTGCATCTCATGAGGTGAGGATAGATGTCGTTTCCCCAGCCGCTGGGGACCGCAATATCCGCGATGTTGCCCTCATAGACCACAAAGGGCTCCAGCAGCTTCTCAAGGTCCGATATCCTGTAAAATTTGTGCTCGCATATTCCCTCGACAAGATTGTGCCTGCTGAGTATGTGCACGCCGAATTCAAGGCAGGTGTAGGCGTCCGGAATGCGCACCTTGACTCCCGCGGGGAACACAGCCGCGGAAATATAATTATATATGTAGCGGTTTGCGTTTCTGCTTAAGTTGTCTATGTAATCTTCAATCTCCCTGTATTTTTCGGGGCTCACCGATATGCGGCAAATCTTCACGTCCGTATTGTCATAAAGATAGCGGAGCGGCGACTCCTCGGAAAAGCCGGCTATAAACGGGGCGTTAGCGCGGTATCTCGTAAACGAATACATTTTCCTAAGCTCGCCCTCCAGGGCTACGGAAACATGATTATACTTATGCTTTGTAACGAAGCGTATCATTGCGCCAATTTTCGTGCTTGTGCAGGAGAACACCACGTAGACGTATTTTTGCTCCAACGACACCGCTTACACCGCCTTTCAAAACATTTGGAAGAGTATATCTTAATTCTTGCCATTTGTAAATAGGGTTGACAAGCCAGGCTTTACATTTTTTACAGCTATAAATTATGAGCGGGTCGTACTATAATGGTGTGAGTAATTCAGCGGTGCTTTAAACGCTTAACTGAAAGGACTGTAAACAATGGACATCAGAAATATAGGGCAATCTGCAATTGCCGTCTATATCGAAGGCCCGGAGCTGCGCAAGCACAATATAGAGGCGGACAATATAGATTTAAAGCAGGCGGTCGACCTTCTTGAGTCGGCGGGCTGGGAAGTGACAGAATTTGAAATCTTCGCGGGAAAGGATTCCGTCCTCCTTATCGCCTGGGAGAAGCCAACGGCTCCGCACAGCTTTGAGTTCGACAATCTAGAGGACCTGCTTTCGGCGGCGCTTCAATGTCCGCAGGATTACAGTTCCAAACTGATACATGACGGAGACTGCTACATACTGACCGTGTATACGGCGAAAGATGAGCCGCCCTGTCCGGCGCTTTACGAGTACGGCCGCCCTCTGGAGCTTTCCGAGGACTACCTTTTGCATATATACGAGCAGTATGAACCCATAATTCTGTCCGGCGCGGTGGATAAACTTAAAAAACTGGCCGAATGAGGGTTTAGGAAAGAGCAAATACAGCATATTATAACACGCCGTCGCTTTTAATGTATTGACAGGCGTGTTATAATTATTTGGGAAAATGAAGGGAGTGATGGCCATGGCGTCACCGAGGGACGGCGTTAAGGTCGTCGCTCACAACAAAAAGGCGTATCACGATTACTTTGTCCTGGAGAAGTACGAGGCCGGAATAGAGCTCGCCGGCACGGAGGTCAAGTCCGTGCGGCTCGGGGCTGTGAATCTCAAGGACTCGTTCTGCATAGTAAAGAACGGGGAAATGTTCGCGCACAACCTGCATATAAGCCCGTATGAAAAGGGCAATATCTTCAATAAGGACCCGATGCGCCCCAAGAAGCTTTTGATGCACAAGAGGGAAATCATGAAGCTCTACGGCCAGCTTAAGCAGGAAGGTTTGGCCCTTATACCTCTTTCGCTGTATTTCAAAGGGCCCCTAGTCAAAGTCGAGCTCGGCCTCTGCAAGGGCAAAAAGCTGTATGACAAGCGCGAGAGCATCGCGCGCAAGGAAGTCGAGCGCGAGATGGACCGCAGGATAAAGACGAAAAACGTCTGAGCCACATAGAAAGAGAAGATAGGGGAACCTCGGCTTTCGGACAGGAGCGCCCCGGGCAGTGAAGGCATGGATTTCCTGAAGCGATTGAATTTGCGTATAAATAATCAAAATGGGTATATTAATATCGGCCGCAAAAAAAAGAATCGCGGCCTTGACATGGGGGCGAAATGGTTTCGACGGGGGCATGGAGGCAAAAATAGCGGGCGGAGGCGTCATCCTCCTAAAAATGACACTTATAAATTAAATAACAACAATAAAGCTTTACCTGTAGCCGCTTAATTTAGGCTACCGTCTTCGCCGGAAGGACCACGAGCCGGATGAAGGCGTGGATTAGTGGTGCACGTGAGTGCGCAAAGCTTTGAGCGCACCATGAACAATGAAGCTACCAAGCCCTTGAGTGTGACGGTTCACGCCTGGGCGAGGGAATGTAAATAACCGTCTGCGCCCGGAGAAGTTTTTGTCAAAGTGCTTTCGGACGGGAGTTCGACTCTCCCCGCCTCCACCATAAGAAAACCCTGTAGTTTCAACGACTACAGGGTTTTTGTTTTTTGAAAGTACCCACCAGAGTACCCATTTTATTTCAAATAGCGCATAAAAGCGGTATCGATATAGATTGCAGCTCTATCCATATCGTCTTGTTTTCTATGCCCATAGACACCCTCAGTGTCCATGCTTTTGCTGTGGCCTACAATCATTTTCTTAAGCGCCTCGGGCATTTCATCGTTGATAGAAACAAAAGTATGTCGCAATTCATATGGAGTGACATACTTAGCGAATCCGTTCGCCTCACAATATCTTTTCCAAGCGAAACGGAATTGCTTTTGAGTTAGGTGGGAACCGTCCCGCGCAGGGAATACATACTGAGATTCAATGCCGAGCTTCTCCATCAAATCGGCCTGGTCGAGTAAAACCAGCGTGGCTAATTCCCCGAGTTTGAACGTTCGTCTGGCATTTTTATTCTTGCCCTGCGTGATTTTTCCCGAGTCATTTATGCTTTGCATTATAGTAACTTTATTGCCTTTTATATCCTGCTTCCGGAGCGCAATAAGTTCTCCCGGCCTTACGCCCGTCAGCACAGCGAAGCGATAGGCGTGGATATAAGGGTCCTCAATTATTTTGCCCTTAAATGTGCTCTTTGAAGATGTGAACAGAATTTTTAGATCCCTTGGGTCCACAATAGTTTTTTCGCTCTTCTTAGCAGTCGCAGGGATTGATAATGTGCCTGGGTAAAACGTAGTGATATTATCGTCTCGGCAATATTTTATAAATCCGACAAGACAGCCCCTGATATTCTGCAAAGTCTTTTCCGCAAGACCCTTCTTTTGAAACGCATTATTAATGACGCTTTGCAAGTCGTTTTTCGTAAGGCTCCGAACCTTCTTTGTGCCTATTACTGGCAGTATCCAACATCTACCGTATTGTTCGCATTTTCGGTAGTGCTCAAGGGAGCCGGCCGCTTTTATTGAGTCTAAGTATTTTTGAAAAGCTTTTTCAACTTTAATTTTGTCCCCGGAAGTACGGTCTTCTATCCAGGCATCAGCCTTCCGTTCAGCTTCAATTTTTCCTCTTTTGTTATCCGGCTGGGAGTTCTTTTTAGAGCTGACGAAAGTTTTGCGCTGTCCGTCGACTTGAACTTTTATCTGCCAACGCTGCAGCGACTCAGACCAGTAAGCTTCGTTTTTTCGAACCGGCATGATATGCGCTTCCTTAAAATTTCCTTTTCAGCTCCCTGACTACACCCAGTATTCGAGCGTATCCAGCATCAAAATCTTTGCAGGAAACTATAATCGGTGGATATGCAGGATTTTCGGGTTGAAGAATAACGGT
>Ga0134101_1000576_pt1 | contig 40366 bp, 34 predicted proteins | sample 12_3_2metaG_FD_94446 | JGI IMG/M metagenome (GOLD analysis project Ga0134101, IMG submission 94446) | Switchgrass degrading microbial communities from high solid loading bioreactors in New Hampshire, USA - 12_48_3.3_201_A2 metaG | ecosystem: Engineered > Bioreactor > Semi-continuous > Anaerobic...
TGCACATTACTTTTTTTCATGTTACTTTGTTCTTGGTTCTTTCCATTTGCAGGCTTTTCCTTTTTGGAAGCCTACCAAAGGTCTTTTAGGTCTCATTTCTTCATACTTAGTTAACAGAGCCAAAATTTTTATAATATAACTGCTTTTTCAGCAGCAGCTACCTTTTCAGTTTTTTCTTGTTCCTGTTCAGGTCGATCAGAACTGCCGTAATCAGCACAATACCGGTAATGATCTGCTGCCAGTTTGCCTGAAGGCCAATGAAAGGCAGACCGGTTTTTAATATGCATATTATAAATACACCTAACAGAGTACCGGTAATGCTGCCTACACCGCCGGTCATTGAAACCCCGCCTATAATTGCACCGCCTATTCCTTCAAGTTCAAACCCAGCACCTGTTCCCGGATATACACTTGCAAATATTGCAGAATAAGCTATAGATGCCAGACCAGCAAAAATACCCGATATTAAATAGGCTTTTATGTAAACCGTTTTAATATTAATACCTGACAATTTTGTTGCTTCTCTGTTACAACCAACTGCAAGCACATATCTTCCGGTTTTTGTATGGTTCAAAATATATGACATCAATGCAACAAGCAGGAGTATCCACAGGAAACCAAGCGGCAGCTTCAAATCTTCTATATTTAATTTGAAAATCGTTCTGAACCATCCGCCTTCTGTACCTGCAGTAGGCCAGGGTATTCCCAGGCCTCTGCTAAATATCGAGCCAAGACCCCTGGTCATCATCATAGTACATAATGTTGCAAGAAACGGTGGAAGATCCATTATACCTACCAGTATTCCGTTAAGTAAGCCTATTATTGCGCCGCTTAAGACACATACTATCATTCCGGCCCATACCGGCCATCCCTGGTATACGACCAGGTAACCGCCTACCAGGGAATAACATATCAACCCTGTACCAATTGACAGATCGACTCCACCGGTAATCAGAGGGAATGTAACGCCGATCGCTATCAACGTAATATAATAGGAATAATCCAGAATACTTAAGATCGTTGAGTATTTCCTGAAATTCGGACTGGTGATCGAGAAAAAAACCAATAATGCAACAACGATCAAAAATACTACTACATTCTGTCCGCCTAATCGTTGTATGATCGATCTATTTGATAAGCCCGGAGATTTGTGAGTATTTTTTGGCATATCATTTTCCTCCTAATTTCCCATTGTCGCCAGATGCATGATTTTTTCCTGGGTTGCTTCTTCTATGCTAAGTTCCCCGCTTTTACGGCCTTCGCACATAACAATAATCCGGTCACTCATCCTAAGTATTTCAGGCAATTCCGATGAGATCATTATTATGGATTTTCCTTCTTTTACAAGTTCATTCATCAGCTTGTAAATGTCGCTTTTGGCGCCAACATCGATCCCTCTGGTCGGCTCGTCAAAAATCAAGATATCACAATTTTTCACAAGCCATTTCGTTAAAACTACCTTTTGCTGATTTCCTCCCGAAAGGTCGACAACCAGTTGATCTATGTTCGGAGTTTTGATTGCAAGAGATCGGACATATTTTTCGGTTTCTTTGTTTTCCTTCTTTTTGTTTATAAAAAACCCGTTCATGAAGTTTTCAAGACAAGCCATCGTTGAATTCTCTGATACAGTGCGCTGTACTACGATCCCATAACGTTTTCTGTCTTCTGAAAGGTATCCTATACCATGTATGACAGCATCCTGGGGACTTTTGATTTCCACTTTGGTTCCGTTGACATAAATATCTCCACTTTCTTTGGGATCGGCACCGAAAATAGCTCTTGCGGTTTCAGTCCTCCCTGAACCCATAAGTCCGGCAAATCCAAGTATTTCGCCTTTATGCAATTCAAAACTGATATTTTGAACAGATCTTCCGGCATTGAGGTTTTCAACCTTTAACACTACCGGAGCATCTTTAGGAACCTTGCTCTCCGTTTTGGGTTCTTCATAAATAACACGACCAACCATCATGCTGATGATATCGTCTTTGGTGGAATCCTTTGAAATCAAAGTTCCTATATATTTACCGTCACGCATTACGCTGACACGATCTGTAATGACTTTTATTTCATCTATTCTGTGGGTAATATAGATAATACCTATATCTTTTTTCTTTAGTTCCCTGATAATCTCGAATAATTCGTCTACTTCAGTTTCTGTAAGAGCAGCCGTAGGCTCATCAAATACGATTATTTTCGCGTCATGCGATATCGCCTTTGCAATTTCGCACATTTGCTGCTTTCCAACAGTAAGATTATTCATTTTCTCAGTAGGATCAATATTAATGTTCATGCGTTGAAACAGTCTTGTGCTTTCCTCAATCATACGGGCATCGTCGATAGTCTTACCCTTCATGTATTCACGGCCGATAAAAATGTTCTGAGCCACTGTAAGATGACCAAGGAAATTCAACTCCTGGTGTACAATAACGATACCAGCCTCCTGAGCCTCACGCGGATTATTAAACTCGACTACTTTCCCTTCGTATGTGATTGTGCCGCTATCTTTCTTGTATATTCCTGTAAGTACTTTCATCAATGTAGATTTGCCGGCACCATTTTCACCCATCAATGCATGAACTTCTCCTCTGTGCAAATCGAAGTCAACATCGTTGAGCGCGTGTACACCCGGAAATGTCTTGTTAATACCTTTCATTGTTAATATAAGATCGCCCATTTTTCACCATTAACCCCTTTACTACATTTGCATTCAAGCTAAATAAACACTATACCTTTCTTTTTCTGGATATTACATCCATGTATACGGCAACGATAACGATCAGGCCAGTTATGACAAGCTGATAGTTTTTATTTAGACCAATTGCGAGAATTCCTTCCTGCAGGATTGAAATGATCATCACACCGATAAATGTTCCGCTGATCGATGCAAGGCCGCCGGCCATGGAAGTTCCTCCCATGACGCATCCGGCAATTGCCTCGTTATTATATTGGTCACCATAACCAGGTTGAACAGTCGTGTAGGCTGCCACGAAGAATATAGCAGCGATTCCTGCCATTGTGCCGCAGATAATATAAGCCAGCATCTGCCACTTCTTTACGTTGACACCTGACAGTCGGACCGCTTCTTTATTACTGCCTATGCATAGGAAATATCTTCCTGCCCTTGTTTTATTCAAAATGATCGAGCAGATGATTGCAGTAACAAGTAAAATGATAAATCCAACCGGAAAATATGTATTACCAACCTTTATTTTAATAAAATTTCTGTACCAGCCATTTTCTTCTGCCAGCTGAGGCCAGCTGACTGTCTGAGCTTTTGTAAATACAGACGCGACACCTTTGCTTATCTGCATGATGGCCATCGATGTAATGAAGGACGGAACATTCCTGTATGCAACAAGATACCCATTCAATGTACCATACAGCATACCTATGATGATGCTTGCAATCAGGCATATCCAAAGCGGCCATTTATAATGTGTCAAAAGGTAGCCTGACATTATGGCGGAACAGAACATGACTGGTCCGATTGAAAAATCGATACCGCCGGTAGCAATAACAAAAGTTACGCCCAAAGCCAAGAAGCCAAGAAAATATGCATAATTCATCGCACTCAATATTCTGTTGTAGCTTACAAAATTATTGGCAAATAATGCAAAGAAACCATACATCACCAATAAAACCAGACATAGGACGATTCGGTTAAAACCAATTTTCTTTACTAGCGGGTTTTGTTTTATTTTATTCACGGCTTCCCTCCTGCAATTTTGTTAAGGAGATTGAATTCACATAATTCATATTTTTCATAGCCTTCTAACATGAATATTAAGAGAAACAGATTTTAAATTGAATGTGAAATCTTATAAAAAAGTTTTGAAATATTATAATTTTTACCAATAATAAGTGAAATTGTTATTTTGCTTAAGTTGCATTGTTAAATTTCCTGTTTGGATTCGATGTATTATACGAAAATTGTTGCAACTGTTGTGGAAAAACCGCTAATCTTGAAGAAGTATCAAGAAAAATGCAATTTATAGTAATTATGACAAAAAATGTTGAATAACTGGTAAAAATTACATATAATATAAATCAAAAAAGATTTACTGAACAGCAGAAGAAACTCGATGGCAAAATTACGTTCATTTCTTTACGGAGGAGTATTCAATGTATAAATTGATTATTGTTGACGATGAAGAAGAAGTGCGTAAAGGTATTATTCAAAAAATCGACTGGGAAATCTTCGGCTTCGATATTCCTATGGAAGCGGAGAATGGCGGAGATGCCTTGGATTATATTGAAGAAAATGTACCTGATGTGGTAATCACCGATATTACTATGCCGGTGATGGATGGACTTGAACTTTCATCTATCATAAGTGAATGTTATCCGTCTGTTAAAATAGTAATTCTTACAGGTTTCGATGAATTTAAATTTGCCCAGCAAGCCATTAAATACGGTGTAATAGATTATATTTTAAAACCGGTCCTTCCAACAGATATTAATGCTCTGATGAGCAAACTGAAAAAAATGATAGAGGAAGAAAAATCCCAGAAAGAAGATATTAACAGATTAAGAGCTCATTATATCAAAAGCCTTCCCATTTTGAAAGAAAAGTTCCTTGTACAGCTTGTAACCGGCAATCTTAATAAAACTGAAATTGATAAAAGAAGTCAGATGTATGGTGTGGCTCTCAATGGGGATACCTTTATGGTTGCTGCAGCATCGATCGACGCCGAAAGTATGGAGGAAAGCGGTTATGGAGAAAATGACACTGAATTATGCAAATTTGCCATTTTGAATATTTCAAAGGAAATCATTGAGAAATTTCCATCAGGAGAAGCTTTCTTCAATAACGATAATCTTATTATTATACTGGGTTCAAATGAAAAAGATAAAAATGTCTTGGTTATGAAAGCGATGTTCTTGTTGGATGAGATACGATTTAATATAAAAAAGTATTTAAAGATAGATATTTCAATAGGATTAGGCAGTATGTCAAACTCAATAAATAAATTAAAAGAGTCTTATAAAGATTCTCTGACGGCATTGGAATACAAAAAATTTATAGGTGCCAATAAAGTCATTTATATAGAGGATTTGGAACCCAGTCCAACAAATGATGTTGTATTTGATGAAGAAAAAGAAAACCGGCTTATATCCAGTATAAAATTTGGTTCTGAAAAAGATGTAAAGACGGCGATCAAAGATATCTTTGACGATATAGTACGGTCCAGTTTGTCGCTTAAGGATTACCAGTTATATTATTTGGAAATAGTGACTGCCTTGACACGATTAGGCAGAAAATTCAAGGTGGATATTTGCCAGATGATGGGGATATCAAATATTAACGACGAAATCCAAAAATATGCCACACTTGATGAAATAAAGGAATGGATAGAAAAGATCTGTATTGAATTGAATAAAACTATTTCCGACAGAATGAAGTCTAAAACCAAATTGTTGCTGGAGAAAGCAAAAGATTATATAAATCAGAATTACTCGGATGATACGCTTTCTCTTCAGAAACTGGCGGACCAACTTTATATAAGCGCTTGTTATTTAAGTATGATTTTCAAAAAAGAAGCCGGGGAAACTTTTTTAAAATATCTTATGAGAGTACGACTTGAGGCGGCGAAGGAACTGCTGCGCAATACTGATATACGAACCACTGAAATAGCCGAAAGAGTAGGATATCCTGATATAAATTATTTTAGTTTTTTTTTCAAGAAAAATGTTGGAATTTCACCAAGAGAATACAGGAAAAGTTTAGAAGAATTGAAGGAGTCAGGATAATTCTTGAAAAAGGTTTTTTCTTTTTTAAAGAAAACATATATTAGTTTAAAGCCGAACAGCATACAAAGTGTCATTACTTTATCATTTACCAGTGTGATGCTTCTGGCCATGCTATTTGTATTAATATCGCTCTATCATCTTTTTTCTGAAAGCGCTGAAAAGAGTGCAGCTTTAAGTACACAGCAGATCGTCGACCAGGTTGGTTTAAATCTGAATTCATATATCGAAGGAATGATGGAAATATCAGATATCATACGAAGCAGTTTAAAGAGCGATACTTATCAGAAAGATGATCTGACATACATATTGAATGTTACAAAGAAAATAAGGAAGGATATTGAAACCGTTGTTGTGTATTCTCATCGGGGGAATGTTGTTATCAGTATTCCGAGAGGTGTTTACAATAAAAATTATGAGGTGACGCAGCAGGATTGGTTTATTACCCTGATGAATAATCCGGTAGATTATATTTTTCTGTCTCCTCATGTACAAAGAATCTTTGAAGATTCTCATCCATGGGTCGTTTCTTTGTGCCGTGCAACTACTTATTATGAAAACGGGAAACCAACTATACTGCTTACGGTCGTTGACATGAATTTCAGAACAATAGAGCAGATGTGCAATAATGTGAGTCTGGGGAAAAGAGGATATATCTATATTATTGACAAATCCGGAAATATGGTTTATCACCCACAGCAGCAAATGATTTATGCAGGACTGAAAACCGAAAATACAATGGAAGCGTTAATGAAGGAACCAGGAACATATTTTGAAGATTTTAACGGTGAAAGAAGGGTAATGACCATCAAGAATGTCAGTTATTCAGGCTGGAAGATAGTAGGCATTAGTTATGTTGACGAGCTAATAACCAATAAAAAGTACTTTAATAATTTTATCGTTTATATTTTTCTATTCAGCATCATCTTTGAAATATTAGCATCAATGTTTATTTCCTATAAGATATCCCAGCCGATAAAAAGACTTGAAAGACAGATGAAAAAAGTGGAGAATGGTGATTTTAACATTAGTGTGGAGAAAAACATAAATGCTGAAGAAAAAGGCGAGGATGAAGTCAGGCAGCTATCCAGGACTTTTAACATGATGGTTGCCAAAATTAAAACGCTTATGAATCAGATTATAACTGAGCAGGAAGAAAAAAGAAAAAGTGAGCTGAAAGCGCTTCAGGCACAGATAAATCCCCACTTTTTATACAATACATTGGATTCGATTATATGGATGAATGAGAATAAAAATTATGAGGGTGTTTCCGTAATGGTATCGGCACTTGCAAAGTTATTTCGGATAAGCTTAAGCAAGGGCAATGAAATTATCAGTATTGATGATGAACTGGAACATGCCAGAAGCTATCTGACTATTCAAAAAATAAGATTTAAGGATAAATTTGATTATTATATCGAAATAGAACCTGCTCTTGAGACAGCAAGAACTCTTAAGCTTATCCTTCAGCCAATTATAGAAAATGCTATTTACCATGGAATCAGCCCCTTAAATGAAAAAGGGATAATAAAAATATCAGTAAAATCAGAGGAAGAAAACATTCTTTTCCAGGTTTCGGACAATGGTTACGGAATAAAGCCTGAAATATTAAAAGGATTATTAAATCAGGAATCAAAATGTTACCATAGCGGTGGCGTAGGATTGAAAAATGTTAATGAGCGCATAAAACTTTATTATGGTGAAAAGTATGGTATTGAAATTATGAGTGAGGTAGATGTCGGTACAACTGTTAATATTCGCATACCAAGATAATTTATTTCAGGAGGGAGGTGCCCAAAAAGTTGATAAAAAAAATATTAGCTATTGTACTGATCCTAAGTTTGATTCTTTTTGTCTCAGGTTGTTTAAGAGAAAGTTTGGCAACGAATGATGAACCGATATACATTGAAGTAATAGTCAAAAATAAAAATGCTCCGTTTTGGTCGGTTGTTGAAATGGGCGCGGTCGCAGCAGGAAAAGAATTTGGAGTAAACGTTCATTTTGATGGTCCAACAGATGAAAAGAAAATTGATGAACAAATAAATATGGTTCGGAAAGCGATCGAGTCTAAGGCAGATGCAATTGTCCTGGCGGCATGCGATTATGAGAGACTGGTTGACGTTGTAGACGAAGCAGTAGCGGAGAAAATACCTGTAATAACTATTGATTCAGGATTAAATTCTAAAAACGTAAAAAGTTTTATAGGCACTAATAATGTGGATGCAGGGAAAAAGCTTGGACAGGCATTGGTAGATAAAGTAGGGGATAACTGCAAAATAGCTGTGATGAGCTTTGTAAAAGAAGCGGCTTCATGTGTTGACCGTGAGAAGGGGTTATTTGAGGCATTAGGCTCATATAAAAATATCCAGGTATTGGATGTAGAATACTGCAATTCGGATATCAATATGGCTGAACTGCTTACTTTTGAAATATTGGAAAAATATCCGGATGTTGATGCGATAATCGGGCTCAACGCTCAGGGAACTACTGGCGCGGCCAGGGCAATCAATACACAGAAGAAGGCTAACATTATCAAAGTAATAGGTTTTGACAACACTCCTGAAGAAATCAGACATATGGAAAATGATGTAATACAGTCACTGGTAGTTCAGAATCCTTACAGTATGGGTTACCTTGGCGTTAAATATGCTTATTACGCAATTAATAATGAAAATGTTCCAGAAATAGTCGATACGGGTTCCACGGTAATAGATAAGGTAAATATGTATTATACAGAAAACCAAAAGCTTGTTTTCCCCTTCACGGATTATTATAACGATTACAATTCTAATTATAATCATTAACTAAATTTATTTAATTATTTTTTTAAATAATACAACATTTTTAAGGCGCAAAAGCGCTTTTATTATTATAAGATTTCGGAAGTTTATTATATGATTTCTCATTCATATATATTATTTTTTTATTAAACTTAGATAATAGAAAGTACTCATCTATGGAGGATGCTAAATGAAATATTTCTCAAAGTTTCTGGAGTTTATCATATCTGTTTTAATGTTGGTTATAATAATTTTAAGCTGCGGGAAAACAAACCCGGGAAATAATAGTTTTTATCCTGTACAAAAAAATATTGCATTTGTAAACAGCAAGTCTACTGACAGACCATATATAGCAATTATCTCAAAAGGTTTTCAGCATCAATTCTGGCAAATAGTAATGACAGGCTCAAAAGACGCAGCTGCCAGATACAATGCTGATCTGACTTTTGATGGCCCTCCTTCAGAATCTGATATAGATATTCAAGTTGAAATGCTTAAAGCAGCGATGGCAAAGAATCCGTCAGCTATTGTTTTGGCGGCTCTGGATACCGAGTCGGTCATGCCTTATCTTAATGAATTGAAAGAAAAGCATATTCCGGTAATCGGATTTGACTCTGGCATTCCCGATGCTCCTAAAGGAACTATTCTGGCTACAGTTTCCACAAATAATGAAAACGCCGGTAAGCTGGCAGCTGATTCTATGATTGCAAATCCTTCTTTTCAGGTTGCGTTAAGCAAAGCTACGCCGGAAAATCCGGTAGTTATTGCAGTTGCATCGCAGGATGTTACATCCGCATCTATTGTTGGCCGTACCGTCGGTTTTGTTAATCAGATGCGGGCCAGTTGTGAAAAACTTTTCCCTGACAGAGTAGCAGTCACAGGACATGATAAGTATGCCAAAGCATCGGCAAAAAAGATGGCTGTGGAAATATTTGTTATAATTCCCGATTCTTCAAGCCCGGCAGATTCAGAGGCTGCTATTAAGCAAGTACTGAATAAAAAAGGTCTTATTTCAATTTTTGCAACAAATGAGTCGACTGTGAAAGGTATTCTTGCAGCTACAAATGAAGGTGCTGACCTGGATCGTGAAAATGGCAAGTATAAGAATATTACGGTAGTCGGATTCGATGCCGGCAAAGCACACAAGACAGCCGTAAAAAACGGATGGTTTCTGGGGTCAATTACACAGGATCCTTATATGATCGGTTATCTGGCGGTAGAACTGGCGTACAAAGCTTATAAAGGCGAGCCGGTCGCCGATTGCGATACAAGATATTTGTTCTATAATGCCGAAAATATGGATAAGCTTGATATTGAACAGTTTCTTTACGATTAGTGGGACAAGGAGAGGTAATAAGAAATGATCATTGCCCGATAAAATGACGTCTGTTGACAGCAGTAATCGATTTGTTCAAGTGTCCGGTTTTTAAACTTCGTAATCAGTTCAGGAGCGAATGGTCATTATAATCGTTTTCTGCGGTGCAAGCCGTAAATATATATATGTCTGTATGTAATCGTTTGAATAAAAGGGGAGATTTCTATGGAAAAAAATGATTTTCTAAAAGTGAATGAACCTGTAAACAGGTTCCAGGGAGCAATACCTAAAGTCGGTATTCGCCCGATTATTGACGGTCGTCGCAGGGGGGTAAGGGAATCCCTGGAGGAACAGACCATGAATATGGCAAAAGCTGCGGCAAAGTTAATTTCAGAAAACATAAGGCATACGAACGGACTTCCAGTCGAATGCGTGATCGCCGATACCTGCATAGGCGGCGTGGCTGAAGCTGCACGCTGCGCTGAAAAATTTGCCCGGGAAGGAGTTGGTGTTTCCCTCTCCGTTACCCCATGCTGGTGCTATGGCTCAGAAACCATGGATATGGATCCCTTCATTCCAAAAGCTGTTTGGGGTTTCAACGGGACAGAAAGACCTGGAGCAGTATACCTGGCCGCAGTTCTGGCCGCACATAATCAGAAGGGACTGCCTGCATTCGGTATTTATGGCCGGAATGTTCAGGATGCCGGAGATACCAATATTCCTGGCGATGTGAAAGAAAAAATACTGAGATTCGTAAGAGCGGGCCTTGCGGTTGCTACCATGAGGGGGAAATCTTATCTTTCGATGGGTAATGTATCAATGGGTATAGCAGGTTCCATGATCAATGAAGACTTTTTCCAGAATTATCTCGGTATGCGCAACGAATATATAGATATGAGCGAGTTCATCAGAAGGATGGACGAGGATATTTATGATAAGGAAGAATATGAAAGAGCTTTAAAATGGGTCAGGGAAAACTGCAAAGAAGGCAAGGACGTGAATCCCCCTGAAATCCAGCAGAGCAGAGAGAGAAAGGATAAGAATTGGGAGTTCGTTGTCAAGATGGTTCTGATAGCAAGAGATCTTATGATAGGAAACCCGAAACTTGCTGAGCTGGGCTTTGGAGAGGAAGCTTTGGGACATAATGCTATTCTGGCAGGCTTCCAGGGACAAAGACAATGGACAGACCATTTTCCCAATGGCGACTTTATGGAAGCAATTCTGAACTCCTCCTTTGACTGGAATGGCATCAGGGAGCCTTTTACTGTGGCGACCGAAAATGACAACCTGAATGGTGTGGCAATGCTGTTCGGACATCTTCTTTCCTGTACGGCTCAGGTTTTTGCTGATGTACGTACATACTGGAGCCCTGAAGCAGTCAAGCGTGTTACAGGAAAGGAATTCACCGGTTTGGCTGAGAATGGCGTTATTCACCTTATTAATTCAGGAGCGGCAGCCCTGGATGGAACAGGGCAACAGTCCATTGACGGTCAGCCCGCGATGAAGCCTTTCTGGGAGATTAAACCTGAAGAGGCCCAAAAGTGTCTTGACGCAACAACATGGGATCCTGCAAATGTCGGATATTTCAGAGGCGGTGGTTTTTCCTCATATTTTGTTACCAAAGGCGGTATGCCGATAACAATGACAAGAATAAATCTGATAAAAGGTCTGGGTCCTGTACTTCAGATAGCGGAAGGATATACCTGTGATCTGCCCGAAGATGTGGATGCAATACTACAGAAGAGAACAGATCCGACATGGCCCACTACATGGTTTGCACCCAGACTTACAGGAAAAGGAGCTTTTAAGGATGTGTATTCTGTTATGGCCAACTGGGGAGCAAACCACGGAGCATTCAGCTACGGTCATATCGGAGCAGATTTAATAACTCTCGCTTCAATGCTGAGAATACCTGTCAGCATGCATAATGTTCCGGAGGAAAAAATCTTCAGGCCAAGTGCGTGGAATGCATTCGGAACGAATGATCTTGAAGGAGCCGACTACAGAGCGTGTGAAAATTTTGGCCCATTGTACGGTAAAAAGTAATTGAATGGTGGTGTTGTGTATGTCGGATGTAGTTAAGATGTTGGCTGTTGATTTGGGGGCGAGCAATGGAAGAGTTATCCTGGGAATTTTAGAAAATGGAGTACTGAAGCTTCATGAAGTACATAGATTTTCAAATGATCCGGTTATGGTAAACGGAAATTTATATTGGGATGTTCTAAGGCTCTTTCATGAAATAAAGCAGGGAGTTTTAAACTGCGTCCGTCTAGGCAACCGGGATATTTCTTCAATTGCTATAGATGCATGGGGAGTAGATTTTGGGCTCCTTGACCGTCAGGGAAACCTGCTTGGCAATCCCTATCATTACAGGGACAAACGGACAGATGGTATGATAGACAAAATACAGGAGCAGATTTCCAAGGAAGAACTCTACAATATAACAGGAATAGAGTTCATGTGGTTCAATACGATTTTTCAGCTTTATTCCATGAAATTAAATAATCCCTCATTGCTTGATACAGCCGGCTCCCTGCTTCTTATTCCCGATTTAATGAATTATTTTCTTTCCGGTAAAAAGGCCACTGAATACAGTATTGCCACTACTACCCAACTGCTTGATGCACATACAAAATGCTGGTCTGATAAAATAATTAAGCAGATTGGTCTTCCCAGAGAGATATTCACTGATATTATACCTTCAGGTACAATAATAGGTGATCTCACTGATGAGCTGGCAAAGGAGCTGGGCATATCAAAAATAAAAGTAATTGCTGTTGCCGGTCATGACACTCAGTCAGCTATTGCCGCGGTTCCCGCATCAAGTTCCGATTTTGCATATATCAGTTGCGGGACTTGGTCTCTGATGGGTTTTGAGTCTGATAGTCCCATTATAAATGAAAAAAGCATGAGTTTATCGGTTACAAATGAAGGCGGAATTGGCGGAAAGATTACTGTTCTTAAAAATATCATGGGTCTGTGGCTTGTCCAGGAATGTAAAAGATATTGGGACAAGGTGGGAGAAGGGTGCACCTATGCTGAATTGGACTTTGAATCAATGCACTCAGAACCGTTCAGGTCATTTATTGACCCTGACCACTATTCTATGATTGCTCCCGGAAACATGCCTGATAGAATAAAAGAATACTGCAGGAAAACAGGTCAACCTGTTCCCGAAACAAAAAGAGAGATTGTTCGCTGCATAATCCAGAGCCTTGCTCTGAAATACAGAATGACGCTGGAAAAACTGGAGGACCTTTTAGGAAAACCATTACCCGTCATCCATATGGTAGGCGGCGGTATCAAAGACAAACTTCTGTGCCAATTTACAGCTGACGCCACAGGCAGGAATGTCATCGCAGGACCTGTAGAAGGATCATCCATCGGAAATATTCTCGTTCAGGCTATGGCCTTGGGTAGGATAAAAGATATAAATCAAATGAGAAATATTGTCAAGGCTTCTTTCCCCATAGTTATCTATTCTCCTGGAGATAAAGAACGTTGGGACAAAGCATATAATGTTTTTAAAGACATAATAAAAAACCAGGCAGAAATATAGGATGGAGAGTTTCAACTTAAAAAATGTTAGAGCACGAAGCTTCTATTTCTGAACATCCCAATATTTATTAACGAATTAATATGAATCATTGTTAATTCAGTTTAAATGCTTCTTTTATATTTTTTATTTGCTTTTCGTCGATCGTAACGATATCACCAATCACACGAGATGAAATTATTGATTTAGCACTGTATTCGGCCACTTCAAGTCTATCAAATGCGTTAATAAGGCTGTTTCCGGTAACAACTATGCAATCATTCTCTATAATAGCAACCGGTGAACTCGATAAAAACTTGGCAGCAGTTGTTTCAGGATGTGTTAATCCGTAACCGAAAGGTAATCTGAATACATCTCTGAGCATAATATAGCTTTCCGGTATCAGCCTGGAATCGATGTCCTGGTCGCTCACAGCAAATGCCATTACATTTGGGGGCTGGGCGACAATTACCGAGTTTACATGGGGATGAGTATCATAAATACGCTGATGCAAAAGTACCGATCTGTCCGGGTTTTTTCCTGCTTCTTTCTTGCCGTTTTCTATACGGACAAGATCTTCGGGTTCGATGTATTTTCTGTCAGCATTTTCAGGTGTTATAATAAACGAATTTTCATTGATTCTTGCTGAGAAAGTTCCCCGTGTGCTTGTGAATAGTCGCTGGTCATATGCCCTGTGGACAAGTTCGCACATTTCTCTTCGCATTTCTTTTTCCTTATTTAAAAAGAAATCCGGGATAAATTCATCCATTCGTAAATATAGATTATGTTTCGCAATACCTGCCTGGCACAAGGTTTTTATTTTACCGATTCTCTTGGCGTTAATCTCGATTTGTGCGCAAAAATCCAGTGTTTCAAATATCATAAATGCTTTAAAAAGTGATTCTGCCGCAACAACTGCCCCATGGTTCTCAAGAAGAACAGAATTAAAACCTTTTTCAAACACGGAAGCAATTTTGTTGCCAAGTTCGACGCTTCCCGGAATATCGTACTCAGCCATACCAATTGGTCCACAAATGAAATTTACACCAGGTAATAAAAGAGTATCAGGGATCTTTCTTACTATGCTGAAAGCTACCAGTGCAGGAGGATGAGCATGAAGTATTGCCTTTATATCGGGTCGCTTGCGGTATACCTGCTTATGAAAAGGCAGTTCCATGGATGGTTTATGAATACCCTCTATGGTTCCGTCGGGTTTGACGCATATAATGTCTTTCCTGGTGAGTGAACCCTTATCTATTCCTGACGGGGTTATCCATATGTTATCTTCGTTGTCCTTAATGGAAAGATTCCCGCCCGATGTTGTTGTCAATCCGTATTTATATATTCTGTCCATTATCATAACAAGCTGGTCTGCCGGATGCAGTAAATCTGGTCTCATATAATCGCCCTCCTGGCATATTTTTCATAGTAAATGATATAACACTGAATGTTTCTAATCAACACAAAACACTCTTGCCAAGCATAGTTGTTTTTCCTGACAAGATCGGATTTTATATTGACTTATAATTAAGTTACTGATAAAATCAAATTAAAGTTAAACGTTTCGTGTTTGAGGGTGTTCATTATTGGCAGCGACTATTAAAGATGTAGCAAAGTACACAGGACTTTCAATTGCAACTATTTCAAAGTATATAAATGGTGGTAATGTACTGGAAAAGAACAAGATACTTATCGATGATGCTATAAAGGCTCTTGACTTTAAAGTAAATGAGATTGCCCGAGGTCTTAAAACAAATAAAACCATGACAATCGGGGTTCTTATTCCTGATTTAAAAAATATATTTTTTACCACTATTGTTTCCAATATCGAAAATGTACTGATCCAAAACGGATATAGTACCATACTTTGCGATTATAAAAATGACATCGCGCTGGAAAAAGAGAAGTTCAATTTCTTAGTGAATAAACAGGTTGACGGTATCATTATCATACCTCAGGGTGACATCGGAGGATATTTTAGAGAACAGCTAAAAAAGAATATACCAATGGTGTTTGTTGACAGATATATTGAAGATGTGGAATGCGACACTATACTCGTTGATAACTTAAATGCGTCATATAATGCTGTGGAGTATCTTATAACAAGAGGACACAAGAGAATTGGAATTATAAGAGGACCAGATAATATTTGCACATCAATTGAACGACTGAAAGGTTATATCCGTGTTCATGAGGACTATTCAATGAAAATTGATGAGTCGCTTATAAAAAAAGGCGACAATGATGTAGAGAGCGGCTATATATGTCTTAACCAGCTGTTGGATCTAAATTTTCCGCCTACGGCAGTTTATGTTACAAATTATGAAATGACGCTGGGAGCTATAATGGCTTTGAATGAAAGGAATGTTAAAGTACCTGATGAACTGTCTGTTATCGGCTTTGATAATTTGCATATTGCCAGGGTGGTTAAACCGTCCCTGACAATCGTTGTGCAACCGATGGAGCAAATAGGTGAAGTAGCTGCTAATACTATATTAAAAAGAATAAAGGGTGATATGAATAATTATCCTTCCATGGTAAGGCTAAAAACCGAACTGATGATAAATCAATCGGTGAAAGATTTATGCGGTTGAAAGGCGTTGTTTGGCTGCATAAAAATTTTTGAATTAAAACGAAACGTTTAGCTTTATTTATAATATTTTAAGCAAAATGTTTAAATTAATTCAGCCATTATTTTGTGGTAAGGAGGGGCCTTATGAAAAACCTTTTATTGGGGATCGATATAGGCACATCAGCATGCAAAGCTACTGTTATGGATCTGGACGGCAGGGTCAAGGCTCAGGCGATGAGTTCTTATCCCGTATACTATCCAGCACCGGGTTATGTGGAGCAAAATCCTGAGGAGTGGTGGGAAGGAGCATGCAATGCTATACGGGAGATCCTTGCAACTGGCAAGGTCAATTCCGATGATATAGCAGGGATAGGACTTGATGGGCAGAGCTGGTCGGCGATTCCTATCGACAGAAAAGGTAATGTGCTTCACAACACGCCCATCTGGATGGATACCCGAGCATCGGATATTTGCAGAAAAGTTACTGAAAGAGTAGGATTCGATCGTATTTTCAGTACCAGCGGCAATTCTTTTGAACCTTCATATACAACTCCCAAAATTCTTTGGTTTAAAGAGAATAAACCTGATCTTTATAAGAATACATACAAGTTTCTCCAAAGTAACAGTTATATTGCATTCAGGCTTACAGGCGCCATAACACAGGACATTTCTCAGAGCTACGGATTACATATGTTCAACATGGAAAAAGGGGTTTATGATGACCGGTTGTGTGATGAACTGGGTGTTGACAGAGATAAGCTTCCCGACATTTACCCATGCCACCAGGTAATAGGTGAGGTTACAAGAAAAGCCGCTGAAATGACTGGACTGAAGGCGGGCATTCCTGTTGTGGCAGGAGGATTGGATGCTGCCTGCGGCACATTGGGAGCGGGTGTGTACGAAGTCGGCCAGACACAGGAGCAAGGCGGTCAGGCAGGCGGAATGAGCATCTGTGTGGATCGGGCGCTTTCACATCCCAAACTCATATTAAGTTTTCATGTCGTACCAGGACTGTGGCTCCTTCAGGGCGGAACAGTGGGAGGAGGCGGTGCCGTTAAATGGTTCAGTGAACAGCTTTGTGCTGGTGAAGCAACACAGGCAGAACTCGAAGGGACAAGTATTTTTAAAATCATGGATGATGAAGCGGCAGCCATTTCACCGGGTTCTGGCGGACTGATTTTTCTTCCCTATATGGCAGGTGAAAGATCTCCTTTATGGGATAAAAACGCTAAAGGCGTATTTTTCGGTCTCGGATATGACAAAACGAGAGCCCATATGATACGGGCGGTTATGGAAGGATGCGCCTATGCGCTTTACCATAATATGCAGACTGCTGAAGAAAGCGGTGTAAAATCCGACATACTCAACGCAATGGGAGGATCCGCAAACAGCAGATTATGGACACAGATAAAAGCCGATGTTACCGCGACCCCAATACAGGTGCCTGCATCTGATACAGCTACTACTTTGGGAGCGGCAATACTTGCGGGGATAGGAACAGGCACATACAAGAGCTTTGAGGAAGCTGTCGAAAGAACAATTCAAATCACGAGATTCCATGAACCAGATATGAAAGCTCATGACATATATATGAAATACTATGAGATTTATATTGAGTTGTATGAAAAATTGAAGGATTCCATGCAAAAAATCAGCGAGATCCAAAATATTTAATGTAAAAGAGGTGTGCGTACATATGAAAGCGGCCGTTTTACACGCAAAAGGGGATTTAAGATATGAAGAATATCCAACCCCGGTAATTGGTGACGAAGAAGTATTGGTAAAGGTAAAAGTCGCAGGTATCTGTGGCTCGGATATACCAAGGGTCAACTTAGGAACGGCACATTATTTTCCTATTGTTTTAGGGCATGAATTTTCAGGCGAGGTTGTGGAAGTCGGAAAAGACGTAACTACTTTAAAACCGGGAGACAGGGTATCATGCGCCCCTCTTATTCCATGCATGAAGTGCGCAGATTGCCAGAATGGCAATTATTCTTTATGCAAGAACTACAGCTTTATCGGCTCCAGGGAACAGGGTGGATTTGCCGAGTATGTAAAGCTGCCTGAAAAGAATGCCATAAAATTTTCAGACACAGTAAGCTTCGAACAAGGCGCTTTTTTTGAACCATCCACCGTAGCGCTTCATGGCTTGAGACTGGCAGACTACAGGGGCGGAGAGGATGTTGCCATTTTAGGCGGAGGCACCATAGGTATTTTTACCGCACAATGGGCTAAAATCCTGGGAGCCAGAAGAGTCTTCGTGTTTGATATAGTCGAAGAAAGACTTGAACTTGCACAGAAGCTCGGTGCCGATGTTGTAATCAACACAATGGATAAGGATTTCTTGGATAAAGTCATTGAAATGACTGGAAACAGAGGTTTTGGATTTGTTTATGAAACTGCTGGTGTTGATTTTACTGAGAAACTGGCCTTTGAACTGGCCGGAAATAAATCTAGCATTTGCTTTATCGGCACACCTACCAGGGATCTTACATTTACCCCCCAATTGTTTGAAAAAATGAACCGTAAAGAGTTCAGACTAACAGGTTCCTGGATGTCTTACAGCGCTCCTTTTCCCGGCAGTGAATGGTCTGATACGGCATATTATTTTGCAACTGGCCAGCTTAAATTCGATGGGAGCTTAATATTTAAAAAACTACCTATGTCAAGGGCAGCCGAAGGTTTTGAAATGTATAAAACACCCGGACTGGTAAAAGGCAAAATCTTGCTGATCAATGAATAGGAGGATGTAAGATGAACGTTATACATCCAATGAAGGAGATAATCAAAAAGCAAAAAATGGGGATCCCCGCAGGGATATATTCGGCCTGCAGTGCAAACGACCTAGTATTGGAAGCCGTAATGGAACGGGCAAAAGAGGATAACGATGTTGTGCTGATCGAAGCTACCGCCAACCAGGTCAACCAGTACGGAGGCTACACTGGAATGTTACCTGCCGATTTTAAAAACTTTGTGTACAAACTTGCTGATAAGGTTGGATTCCCGAAAAACAAGATCATACTTGGAGGAGACCATCTCGGGCCGCTGACCTGGAAAAACGAGCCTTCACAAAGTGCCATGGAAAAAGCAAAAGAGTTGATCAGGCAGTTCGTGTTGGCGGGTTTCACAAAAATACATATTGATACCAGTATGCATTTAGGGGACGATAACTCCAATGAAAAACTGGATACAAAAGTGATTGCGGAAAGGGGAGCGATCCTCGCTGAAGTTGCAGAGGAAGCCTATAAAGAACTAAAGGGGAGTAATCCCGAAACGACACACCCGGTTTATGTCGTGGGAAGTGAAGTCCCCATCCCTGGCGGTATCCAGGACGAAGAAGGCCTCCAGGTAACCAGAGTTGCAGATTTCGAAGAAACCGTACAAGTATTTAAGGATGCATTTATCAAACATGGCCTTGAAAATGCATGGGATAATGTTATTGCGGTCGTGGTGCAGCCAGGAGTCGAATTTGGTGACGAAGGCATCCATGAATATAACAGGGAAGCATCAAAAGACTTATGCAATGCATTGACAAAATACCCTAATCTGGTATTTGAAGGGCATTCGACAGACTACCAGACAAAATATGCATTCCGTGAAATGGTTCAGGACGGCATAGCAATCCTGAAGGTGGGGCCTGCCCTGACATTCGCTCTGAGAGAGGCGCTTTTCAGCCTGTCATACATAGAGAATGAGCTGATAACGAAGAATACTGGAAGAACACCTTCAGGATTTATCAAAGTACTGGAAAATGTAATGGTGAAAAACCCCGACTACTGGAAAAAGCATTATCATGGCGATGAACACAAGCTCAGGTTGGCCAGAAAATACAGTCTGTCGGACAGATGCAGATATTATCTTCCCCTGCCTGAGGTCCAGAAGGCTATTAATCAGTTGTTTGAGAATCTTAGATCCGTAAAGATACCTCTGACCCTTATCAGCCAGTATATGCCTATCCAATACACTAAAGTACGGGAAGGGAAACTGAGCAATGATCCGGCCAGTCTTGCAAAAGACAGAGTTGTAAATTGTATTGATGAGTACCTTTATGGCTGCAAGCAATATAATATCAAAAATTGGTTAATAGAAAGGATTGATGCTTATGTTGAAAGGAATTCCTTCAATTATACCGCCTGAATTGCTAAAAATACTTATGGAAATGGGACATGGTGATGAGATTGTTATCGCAGACGGTAATTTTCCCGCAGCAAGTATTGCGCAAAGACTTGTAAGATGTGATGGCCACGGCGTTCCTGAGCTTCTGGATGCAATATTGAAGTTCTTCCCGCTGGACCCGTATGTAGAAGCTCCTGTTACGCTGATGCAAGTGGTACCCGGAGATCCTGTAGAGACCCCCATCTGGAATGTATACAAGGATATTGTAAAAAAGTATGAACCTAAAAACAACAAATTCGAAAACATCGAACGTTTTGCTTTTTATGAAAGGGCAAAAAAAGCATATGCGGTTATTGCTACAGGGGAGAAGGCTCTGTATGCCAATATAATCCTGAAAAAGGGCGTAGTTGTCGAATAACGAAAATTTAAAAAATTTAATAATAAGGAGAGATAAAAATGTCCGAGTTTAAAAGTGATATTATTGATCCAAGACTTGTTCCCCAAAGAACCCTTCGCGGCGGAGGAAAGATGCCAGCCATAGGTATGGGTACATTCGGTTCAGACCGTTTCAGCGCCGAAGATATTGCGGCAGCGGTCAGAGGAGCAATTGAGGTAGGCTACAGATTGTTCGACTGTGCGGCAGTTTACGGAAACGAGCATTTGATAGGCGAAGTTTTTGATGACGCTATGAGGTCAGGCATTAAGAGAGATGAGTTGTTTATTACCTCCAAAGTGTGGAACGACATGCATGGCAAGGGAGATGTTCTTCGTTCTTGTGCTCAAACCCTCAAAGATCTCAGATTGGACTACATAGACCTCTATTTTGTACATTGGCCTTTCCGGAATTTCCATCCGAAGGGAGCACCTCCAGATTATCACAACAAGGATGCAAAACCCTATAACCATGACGAATACATGGAAACCTGGTACCAGATGGAGAGACTGGTAAAGGCCGGTTATGTCAGGTATATAGGCACCTCCAACATGACTATACCCAAACTGAAACTTCTGATACGTGATTGCACAATTATGCCTGCTGCCAATGAAATGGAGCTTCATCCCTGTTTCCAGCAACCAGAACTGTTTAACTTCTGTAAGGACATGGGTATACAACCCATCGGTTTCTGCCCCATTGGTTCACCGACGCGTCCCGATAGAGACAAGACTCCTGATGATGTTGTCGATATCCAGGATCCGATTGTTGTTAAAATTGCAAAAGCTCATAATGTACATCCTGCCGTTATTTGCGTTAAATGGGCTGTTCAGCGCGGACAGACTCCAATACCGTTCTCTATATATAGAAATGAATATGTAAGCAATCTCCGCTGCACAATAGAAGATCCGTTGACAGATGAAGAAATGAAGGAACTGGAAAAAGCCGATAAAAATTGCCGTTTAATCAAAGGCCAGGTATTCCTTTGGGATGGCGCAAAGGACTGGACAGATTTATGGGATATAGACGGGGTAATTCCGCAATAACTTTCTTCTGTTTTATTAATGTCGGACCTGCTTACAGGGTTTAAGCAGGTCCATATTTATAACTTACCTGGTCTGAATACAGAGGATTAGAATGATAAAAACAATAAATGAGATCCGTATTAAGAGTATTATAAAAAAAATATTTTACAATGAGACTAAAATATCTGAAGAAGATTTGTATAAAAGCCGGGTACTGTCAGTATTTGAAGGTTCTACAGCAAGAACTGTCGGCACATTGACATCTGGAGCATTTATGGCCGGGTATTTGAAATACCTCGGAGCGGATGATCAGCTTAATGGAATTATCGGAGCCATACCGGTTCTAGCAGGCATGGTTATGTTTCTATCACCTCTGTTTTTTGAAAACAGATCCAGAAGGAAAGCTCCAATAGTAATTGGGGCTTTTATGGCCAGAATACTATTAAGTTTTTTATTTTTTATTCCATTATTTATCAAAGAAAGAATTACTGGACTGACATATCTGACCGTATCCTATTTTCTTGGCCACTTGATTATTTCTTTCATTGCTCCGCCTACATCTACATGGCAAATTAGTCTGGCACCCGAAAGTATTCGCGGAAGATATTTTGGTATCAGAGAGTCAGTTGTACTTGGATTTGTAACAATAATTACCCTGGCAATGGGCAGATTACTTGATTCTTCAGAAATAAGGGGACAGCAGGACAAGGGCTTTTTGATCCTGTTTGTTGTAGTTTTTATATTAAGTATTATTAATTTTACGTTTGCATGTTCCATTCGTGAACCTGAAGCTGAACTTTCCAAGGGATCCATTAAGAAATCTGATATTTTTATACTTCCCGTAAAGGATAAAATTTTTCGGATGATTATAGGTCTGACAGTATTATGGAATCTGGGTTATCAGTTGAGCGCTCCTTTTATTTCAGTGTACATGGTATCAGGGTTGAAATTAAACTATACATTTATTACATTGACAGGAATCTTTTCCGCCGTTGCCAGCGTTATCAACGCAAGAATACTGGGAAGGATTGCTGATAAAAAATCATGGCTGCATATTTCAAAGATATGTGTCGAGTTTCAGTTGACCAGCCAATTCCTGTGGTTTTTTGTAAATCAGAATAATGCGCTTTACCTGATACCTCTCTCACAGCTTCTGGGTGGTGCTGCATGGGGCGGAATAAATATTTCGTTAATGAATATCCAGTATAAATACTCACCCGACAGGATGAAGACTATTTACATAGGTTTTTCATCAGCAATAGGAGGGGCTATTGGTTTTGCTAGCTCATTGGTCGGATCTTTATTAATAACTGTATTGGGAGATGTTAAAATCAAACAGTTTGGATTTGAAGCTGGCAATATGCAGATATTGTTTGCTTTATCCGGTGTATTGATGATTTTTTGCATGGCATATGTTAATCTATTGAAAAAGAAAATCAAGTAATTCAGATTCCTATATATTCTTCGGATAAAATCTTCCTGATTTTTGCGACTGCTTAAACATTTACAAACTGGCAGAAAGAAATACTCAATTCCTTTGGAGGTGGCAAAGGAATGATAAGACGATAAAATTAATCATATAAATGCAAGATGGAGAGATGCAGTATGGAAATGCTATCAAAAACCAAGTGCCTGCGATGTAATGGAGAAATGGTATCTTTCGGAGTAGAAAAAATCCAGTTAGGACAAACCGGATGGCTGTTGGGTGTTTTGCCGAACCTCATTTCAGGCGCGTTAGAGGTTGAGATTTACATATGCAAAAGCTGCGGGAAGATCGAATTTTATTATACTGAAGAAGAGAATGATATTGCACAGGTAACGTGCCCGAATTGTGGCAGGATGCATGATTTGGATTTTCCAAAATGCCCGTTTTGCAATTACAGGTATTAGTGTTATGAAGCTTTAGTCGGAGCGTCCTAGATCTTCCAAATATTTCACCTGTTTGTTTGGATCATTGATTTGTGTTATTTTATCCTGCTTTGTTTCGCAGGCTTGTAATTGTGCCGCGATAGTTAAAATCAGCCCACCGACACCGACGATAAAATTGCCTAATACGTTCAGCTGGTCTGCGTTCTTTCCTTTAGAGATGGCAACAGCAAGTAGATTAGCAAGGAAAGAGAGTTGCTCCGCGCTTCTTGCACAACCAAGAGAATTTAAAGCATCCGAACAACTGTTATTTGTTTCTTCCTCAAGCATAAAATTATCCCTCGGCATGCATACATGTTAATATCTTATTCTTAATTCATTGCCTTTGCCACTTGCTTAAATGTGCAAGACGGTTTACTGCTGTATGATGTATATATATGGAAATAAATAAACAAATCTGCTATTATAGAAAAAATCAATCATATATTAATTGGAGGTACGTTATGTTTTGCAGTTATTGCGGAGAAAAACTGAAACAGGAAGCTAAGTTCTGTACCCATTGCGGCAGAGAAGTACTTCCAGAGCATACACAACCAATTGAATCACAAGACCAGTTGCAAATGCCGCATACACCCGTTCAGCAGACTCCAGCACCTGTTGAAAGTACAAAAAACATGAATCCAAAAGGCAAATACCTGCTATGCGGTGTGTGCGGAGTAGTTGCAGGTGCAATACTTATGGTCGTCATACTGCTTCTCACAGGTGTGTTTAGAACAACCGACGCGTCCGGCAAAGTATATGTACCTGATACAGAAAACATATACATCACTGATAGAGATACTATTGAAGGTCCCGGTTTTGACACGCCGGAAGAAGCCGCAGAGGCGTATCTCATGGCACTTAAGGCTCAGGATATGGATACGATGATATCCACCTTTGCTATAGAAAGCTACGTGGGCAACTATAACCTTGAAGCCCAGGTGGAACGTCTGGGAATATATATGTTCAATAAGGTAATGCCATTTCCAGCTACCAATGCTTACACACGTCGTATGAACATAGCATACAGGTGCAATCAAATCACAAATCAGATCATGTATCAATATATGTTTTTTAATACTCCGGATGCATTCAACAATGGTGAGATTATTACACTAAAAGATCATAAGGAAGTGTCGGATTTCGTCAAAAAATTCGAGCGAGATACTATGGGTTACATATTTGAAGATTTGAACATCGTCGGCTCAATTAAGCCGGAAGATATGGTTGAAATCTACAGGAGCGAAAATAATCAAAAAGCCATCGCCAATTATGCTAGAATATTCGGTGCGGATATCGGTGATGTTACCGACGTTGTAATCAAGTTTAAGGCCGACGGAGAGTCTTGGGTTTTCTGTCCGGGGACGGTGAGGTACAACGGCAAATGGTATTTGGAATCGCTGCAGGGGAATGTGGCGAATCTGATGGGCTCTACCTATCATGCAGGAGGCCTCATGAGGGTGAGTTCGTTAGATTAGAATATTTATATAGAAAGCCGCAAAAATACTTAATATAATGCATTTATAACAAAATTAAAGACCATACTGACGATCTGGCCTTCAGTATGGTCTTAATTTAGTTGCTTAATAAGGATAGATCATATATTTACCGGCTTTATAAACCACTAGGTTGAACATCTTATTGATAGTAGCTTTGTCTTAATCAATATAATCATGATTCTCAAAAATCCTTAATCTCAGGTAGTCTTTCTTGACGAAATCAAAGTTAAGGATTTTCTGCAATGCCTGTTCCATGGATTTCTCAAGTGCTTCATGGGTAAGAAGAACGATGGGGACATAATTGTCCTTTTCGTGGCTTTCCAACTGCACCATAGAGGATATGGAAATATTATGCTCAGCCAGGACTCCGGAAATCATGGATAATACACCGGGCTTGTCCATAGTCATAAAGCGCAGGTAGAAACGGCTTTTTACATCCTCGATGGGTATAAGCCGAACGTTTTGAGTCAGGCTTATGGCCTTGTTGCTGTACTTTATGCCTTCATGAACGAAAAGGTCTCTGGAAAGATCCACAATGTCACTGACTATGGCGCTTGCAGTAGGCCGCTCGCCGGCTCCGGGGCCATAGAACATAGTATTTCCTACAAAATCTCCTTTTACGAATATAGCGTTGAGTTCATTGCTGACAGCCGCCAATAAGTGAGAGTTGCTAATCAATGTAGGATGTACCCGCAAATCCACACCGTCTTCATTTAACTTGCAAATCGCCAGTAATTTGATAGTCATTCCGAAAGACTGGGCAAAGCTTATATCCAGCTTGGTGATACCGGTGATCCCTTCAACATATATCTTGTCAAACGGGATAAAGGAGTTTGACGCAATAGAGCCTAATATGGCGAGTTTATGGGCAGCGTCTCCACCGCTGATGTCAAGGGTGGGATCGGCCTCAGCAAATCCTTTTTCCTGGGCGCGTTTCAAAGCGTCAGCGAACTCCAGGCCCTTCTGGTGCATTTTTGTCAGGATATAATTGGTTGTTCCGTTCAAAATACCGTAAATGCTTTTAAATTTATTTGCCACAAGCCCTTCGCGAAGACCCTTGATAATGGGGATCCCGCCTCCGACACTTGCCTCGAACAACAAATTCACATCGTTTTCCTGTGCGATTTTATACAGTTCCATGCCTCTTGTGGCAATCAGAGCTTTATTTGCGGTCACAACATGCTTGCGGTTTCTTAATGCCTTGCTTATGAAACTGAAGGCAGGTTCATATCCCCCGATGGTTTCAACGACTATATTGATTTCAGGGTCTTCCAAAAGTGTGTCCGCATTTGATGTGCAGTTCACATGGGAAAGATCCAGATCTCTGTCCTTACTCCAGTCCAGTTCTGCGATAGTTTTCAGGTTAAAGTCCAAAGAGGTACGGGTTTTTAATAATTCTTTCTGTTCCAGAAGAATGCGCGCAACCCCGGTACCTACCGTACCTAATCCGATAATTCCAACATTTACTTGACGGCAACTCATACTACTTTTACTCCTTTATCATAAACTTGCACTTTATTAAGTTTGAAAAGTTTAATAAGCTGTCTGTTATACTTTTAAAACATATTGTTTATTATGGCTATTATATATATAATTGTCTCTCAATTCAATAAAAAACAACTATCTCGGTCAAGCATTTCCAAGGATGAATAATATTGCGGGTTTAACCGGATTCCAAGTACCTTATTAAAATTATTTGATTATAAACAACTGTAAATGGATAAAAAAATAAAAAGATCAAGGAGGTTGGACCGTTATGATAAATGAAGAGACAAACAGGAATCTTTCGGCCATCATGGTTATTTTCGGCGGAACGGGCGACCTGACCCACAGAAAACTCATGCCGGCTCTATATAATCTTGTATATGATGGACTTTTGCCTGAAAACTTTGCTGTTGTGGCAATAGGCAGGAAAAATAAAACCGACCGGCAATACAGGGAAGAAGTGTTCGAATCCATCAGCAAATATTCCAGGAATAAGATCGATGTAGGCTGCTGGGAAAGATTAAGGGATATAATCTATTATCTGCAGTTTGATTTTACCAATCAGGAAGGTTATGAGAAGCTTAAAGACTACTTGAAAGATTTGGACGAGAAATATAATACCGGCGGGAACAGGGTATTTTATTTAGCTGTGGCTCCGGAATATTTTGAATTGATTGTCCAGGGGCTTTCCGAACATAAACTGGCTCATCAGAACGGGGCATGGACAAGACTGGTCATAGAAAAACCCTTCGGCAGGGATCTGAATACTGCAAGAAGGCTCAATAACAAGCTCAACGAGGTATTTGACGAGAGCAGCATTTACAGGATCGATCATTATCTTGGCAAAGAAATGATACAGAATATTATGGTGCTGAGATTCTGCAATACGGTCTTTGAATCCCTGTGGAGCAATAAATACATTGATAATGTACAGATATCCCTTTGCGAGAAAAACGGAGTGGGTACAAGGGGCGGATATTATGAAAACTCCGGGGCGATGAGGGATATGGTTCAGAATCATATATTGCAGATCCTGTCCATGGTTGCCATGGAACCGCCGGTCAACCTTAAGACTGAATCCATCCGCACTGAAAAGCTGAAAGTGATACAGGCAATCGAGGACTTTACCGATGAGAAGTTAAGAAATAACGTTGTCTTCGGTCAGTACGGAAGGGGTGTGATTGACGGTCAACAGGTGGTTGGTTACAGGGAAGAGGAAAATATCCCGCCTAAGTCTACAACTGAGACTTTTGTAGCTCTGAAACTGCACATAAATAATTTCAGATGGGCAGGGACGCCGTTTTATATCAGAACGGGGAAAAGAATGGGGAAAACGTCGTCGGAAATTGTCATCCAGTTTAAAGAGCTGCCGGATATCCTTTATTTCAAGGAAGGTCATGTACAGGTCCCGAATCTTCTGGTAATAAGGATACAACCCAATGTAGGTGTGTTTTTCCAGTTTAACACCAAGGATTTCAGTACTTATAACGATATCGTATCCACAAAAATGGATACCAGCTATTATAATCCGACAGCCGGCAATACGCCCGAAGCCTATGAGCGGTTGATTTATGATATTTTAAGAGGCGATGCCACACTCTTTTCCAGGTGGGATGAAGTGGAGGCTTCGTGGATATTCGCCGACAAAATCATTGAATACAGGACAAAGAAAAAGTTTGACTTTCCCAACTATGATGCCGGTTCAATGGGGCCGGCCAGGGCGTTTGAGCTTTTAGCCGTAAACGGAAGAAAATGGTGGGAGGTATAGGTATTATGAAAATATATGACATATCAATGGAGATATCACTAAAAATGCCTGTATATAAAGGAAAGAAAGATAAAAGACCGGTTTTCAGGACTGTCAGCACGTTAAAAACAGGCACATCCTATGAAACAAGACTGGATATAAGTCTGCATACCGGAACCCATATGGATTCCCCTCTGCATATGATAGAAGGCGGAGAGAATATTGAAAGTATCAGTTTGGAACAAGTGATCACAAGATGCAGGGTCATCGATCTTACAGACGTTGAGGAAAAGATAACAAAAATCGACTTAGAAACAAAAGAAATCTGTGAGAATGATTTTATACTTCTTAAAACCAAAAACAGCACAGAGAACATTTTAGAGGGGAATTTCATCTATCTTGACAAAACCGGAGCCGAATATTTAAGAAATAAAAAAATAAAAGGCGTGGGGATCGATTCCCTCGGGATAGAGAGGGATCAGCCTGCTCATGAAACTCATTTAACGCTTTTTGAAGCGGGGATAGTAATTCTCGAAGGTCTGAAGCTCGACCAGGTCGATGAAGGTGAATATTTTCTTTTTGCGGCGCCGTTAAAGATAAAAGGTGTGGAAGCTGCTCCTGTAAGGGCTGTTTTGATATCGGATTTACATGATTTATGATTATGTGACAAAAATCACAGTTTTATTTTTCTTTTGATGTAGACTATAATAGACTACGAAAGGTTAAACTATTTGTAAATTGATGAGGAGGCTAATTATGAAAATAACAAAGGACATGACAATCGGTGAGGTAATAAGAGCAAACCCAAAATCAGTACCCGTACTTATGAGTTTTGGAATGGGTTGTGTCGGATGTCCGTCAGCACAGATGGAAACTCTTGAGGAAGCTGCTGAAGTTCACGGAATGGATATCGACAGGATGTTGGAAGCATTAAATAATTTAGAATAAATCCAAAAGGAGGCGGTGGATCACCTGCCTCCTTGATTTTTTGTATGTAAACAAGTCTAATAAAAGGAAAATGGAACAAATCGAATTTACACAATAAATTTCTCCACTTTTTCGCTCAACTTTTGAGCGCTGTTATTTGTGTCAGCGGCATGACGGAATACTTCATCCGCTTTTTTAATTATGGAGCCGGAATTTTCAGCGATATTGGAGGATCCGGTCGCTCCTTCATTTGCCGCAGTGGTTATTTCTTCAATAGCTTTCAGCAGATGTGTCGTAGACTCATGAAGTTTGCTTGATGTAGCCGAAAAGCTTTGCATCAGGTTATTGATATAATCCGCATCGGTACTGTATTGTTCTCCGGTATGCACTAAAACGTCATAATCGTTTATAACCTGACCGTCAACAAAATCGAGTATATTCCTGGAATCAGTCACCAGATTATCAACCGACTCCATGACTTCATTGACAACAGCCTGGATTTCTTCAACGGCTTTTTTGGAATCTTCGGCAAGATTACGGATTTCTTCGGCCACAACGGTAAACCCTCTTCCGAATTCTCCGGCACGGGCGGCTTCGATGGCTGCGTTCAAAGCCAACAGGTTCGTTTGTGATGAAATGGCCAGTATGGTATCTGTGAGATGTTGGATCTTCTCAATGGATTTTGCCTTTTCTATGGATTTCCTGAGATTTTCATTCGTCTGTTCGTATACAGAGTAGGCATTATTACGTGATCTTTCGGAATCGGCCTTGAGTTTTTCAGCACGGGCTTTGATTTCCTTGGCGGCTTCCATACCATGGCCGGCTTTTTCGGCAACCTGCGCGATTTGTTCCTGGATCTCATAAGAGGTAGCGTTCATTTCCTGGGCTCCTGCTGCGGTTTCCTCCATACCTGCAGCAAGCTGCTGAGTTGTTGCGGAAATATCATCTATGTCAGCATTCAGTTGATCGATCTCTTTGACAGTATTTTGTATTGATTCTTTTATAAGATCTGTTTCTTCCTTTATGCTGAGGATTATATCTTTAATAGAAGATCGCATTTGCTCCACCGAATTTGCTATGGCGCCTATTTCATCTTTTCTCTTTGTCATTGCATCTGAAACAGGCACAGAAAAATTACCCGAAGAAATAACGCTAATATTATTCATCAGTTTATTCAGTGAATTTCCGGTTATATTTCCCACTGTCATAGCATAGCATATGCCAATAATGAGTATTATGCCGCAAGCCAGAAGAATCTTTGTCAGTGAAGCATTCTGTATTTGCTTAAGATTTTCATATTCAGTTCCTACAAACCACATGCCGATGATTCTCCCGCTTTCGTCCCTGAGAGGAGTATAAAGCGTTTTATACAATTTGCCATTTATTGTGGTCGCACCTTTAAATTCCTCTCCTTTAACAAGTACTGTTTCAATAACTTCGGGATTTGCTTTTGTTCCGATAATCCGGTTTCCCTGTTCATCTGTAATACTTGTAGCGATTCTGGTATCGCCCAAAAATATTGTCGATACAATGCCAGTCTCTTGTTTTATTGTATCCACAACGGTATTATCGTCATTTAAAACAGATGAGCCTTTAGCAAGTTTTCCTCCCTGATCCGTCCATGCTCCAGGGTAACGGGCCTCCAATAAGGCTAATCCAAGACGATTGCTGTCTTTCAATTCATCTTCTATCTTCAAATCCGCAAGGCGTGTAATCTGTGAATACGCAAAGTATCCAATTACGCACAACAAAATCAAAAATATGATATTGATTGAGATGGTTAATTTCCATTTCAGTTTCATAACAGTTCTCCTTTAGCACAAGATTATGCCGTGATATAGGTGGGAATATCAATATTAATTATTTAGCCACAAAATAAGCAGAAGTAACATACATTGTTACAACTTTCGACATTTTTTTACTGGTAATTCATGGCGATAAGAGGAGATTAAAAAGGCCGGATAAAGATCACAATTTCTCGTTATTATAATAGGGTTTGATTTCCTGTGTAATCATCGTACCGATACCTTTGTTGGTAAATATCTCCAACAATATGCAATGAGGAATACGCCCGTCGATAATGTGAGTTCTGTTTACTCCGTGTTCAAGCGCCGAGATGCATCCCATAACCTTCGGTATCATTCCTCCGACAATTATTCCGTCCTCAATAAGCGACTCGACCTTATCTCTGGTTATGGTAAAAAGAATATTTCCATTGGAGTCTTTGACTCCTTCAACATCAGTCAAAAGGATGAGCTTTTCTGCCTTCAGGGCCGCTGCCAGTTCGGCTGCGGCAGTATCGGCGTTGATATTATAGCTATGCCCGTTTTCATCAGTCCCGATAGGGGCAACTACCGGGATATATTCATCCTGGGTAAGAATTTCCAGGGAACGGGTATTCACTTTTTTTATTGTCCCGACATATCCTAAATCTATCTTTTCACCGTTTATTATTTCAAAATGCTTTTCACATTCGAAAAGCATGCCGTCAATTCCGCAGATGCCTATGGCTTTCCCGCCCTTTTGATTGATGAGTGAAACGATTTCTTTATTGGTTTTTCCCACTAGAACCATCTGGGCGATTTCCATAGTCTGCTTGTCGGTTTTGCGAAGACCGTTAATAAACTCGGACTCTATATTGAAATTCTTTAATGCAGCGTTTATATCGGGTCCGCCGCCGTGTACCACTACCGGATTCAGCCCTATATATTTTAACAGAGTTATATCTTCCATGACCGAGTGTTTAAGATCATCGTTGATCATGGCATTTCCGCCGTATTTGATAACTACGGTTTTTCCGGCCAGAGCCTGAATATATGGCAAAGCTTCAACCAGGATCTCTGCTTTTTTTATTATTTCTGTGTAATCAAACATTTCTATCTACCTCTCAAAGGTTTTATAATAGTATCCATTATAAATACAAACCGGGAGTCAATAAACCCTTTGTTTCCTCAAAACCGGCCATAATATTCAAGGCCTGTACAGCCTGGCTTGCGGAGCCCTTTCCCAGATTATCCAGGGTTGAAATAACGATAAGCTTATTCAAACGGTGATCTACAGCGATACCTATATCAATATAATTAGAACCGGCTACATATTTGGTTTCAGGGAATTGCCCCAAAGGCAGGATCCTTACAAAAGGCTCATTCCGGTAATAGTCCTCATAAAGCGAATGTATATCAGCTGGGCTCAGCTGGCTGTTCAAATTAAGATAAGAAGTTACAAGCATCCCTCTTTTTAAAGGAGCCAAATGCGGCGTGAACGATACAATAACAGGCTTGCCGCAAATAAGTGACAACTCCTGCTCTATCTCGGGAGTATGTCTGTGGTTCCCAATGCCATAAGCCTTAAAATTTTCATCTGTTTCGCAAAAAGAATAGGCCAGTTCTGATTTACGTCCTGCTCCGGACACACCCGAAACAGCATTTATAACAATATCCTGATGGGATGCGATCCCATTTTTCAAAGCCGGAGCTATTCCCAATATAGAACAGGTAGGATAGCAACCTGGATCAGCAACCAATGATGCAGTTTTGATCTCATTGCGATATAGCTCAGGCAGCCCGTAAACGGCGCTGCTGACCAGGTGTGGAGCGGTATGAGTGACCTTGTACCACTTCTCATAGACCTTGACATCCCTGAACCTGAAGTCTCCGCTGTGGTCAATTACCCTTTTGCCTTTTTCCAGAAGACCGGGTATCACCGAAGCAGAAACGCCATGGGGAAGAGCGGTAATAAAATAATCGGCTTTTTCCGATATCTCATCCATATCCAGCGTGTCGCAAATATTATCATATATGCCTCTCAAAGAAGGATAGATATTGGAAAAAGGCTGGCCTGCGAAGCTGTTTGACACCACGGTGGTTATTTTTATATCATCTCTTAAAGCTAATAGTCTGACGATCTCAGCTCCTACGTACCCTGTTGCTCCGATAATTCCTAGTTTCAGCATTTTTTATCCTCACCGCTTTCTATACGTTGTTTTGGGTATTATCAATAAATCTATGCAAAATTTTTATATGGTACTTACAAAAAAACTATAGTCATGATTAATAATTATACATTCGGATGTATATTAATTCAACAGACCTTTTGGCCTTTTTTCGATTTTTATAAAATCTTTGTGGATAATTACTAATACAAAGTATCTAAAAGCCTTTTTCTTTTTTTGTTGATTAGTCAGGTAGTTTTGGTCGAGCTCCCATGCTAAATTGATAATACTGCTTTAGGTAACCATTTCAAATGCTCACAGATTCCTGGAGGAATAAATAATGGCTGGAGTAACATTAAAAAAAGTATACAAAACATATCCGGGCGGAATCACAGCTGTAAGTGATTTGAACATCGAGATAGAGGATAAGGAGTTTATAATTATAGCTGGACCTACCGGCTGCGGAAAGACTACAATTCTCAGAATAATAGCAGGTCTTGAAGAAATCACTAAAGGAGAACTTTATATTGGAGACAGGTTCTGTAATGATGTCGCTCCGGATGACAGAGATATAGCGATGGTTTTCAGTAACAATGATCTCTATCCTGATATGACAGTGTTTGAAAATATGGCGTTTTGCCTTGAACTCAGACAAACACCAAAAGAAGAAATAAAAAGAAGAGTTCATGAAGCAGCAAAAATATTGTCGATCGAACATATTCTTGACAGGAAGCCAAAGACGCTTTCGGCAGTACAAAGGCAGCGTGTTGCACTGGGGCGCGCAATCGTCCGTGAACCTAAGTTGTTTTTGATGGACGAACCTTTTTCAAACCTTGATGAAAAACTCAGGGTTCAAATGAGAAGAGAACTTTCCAGGCTCCATCAAAAGCTGAATAAAACTTTTATATATGTTACCAATGACCAGACAGAGGCTCTTTCAATGGGTACCCGCATTGTTGTTATGAAGGGCGGGGTTATTCAACAAATTGACAGTCCCCAAAAACTTTATGACGAACCTGTTAATACATTTGTTGCAGGTTTTATCGGAAGTCCCCAAATGAATATGGCCAGTGGGCTTGTTGAAAAACAGGGAGATAAAGTTATGCTGAAATTCGGCCGATATTCATTGGAACTTCCTGAGAATAAGGCAAAAATGCTTGAAGAACAGGGGTATATCGGAAAAGAAATAATCTTTGGCATACGTCCGGAGGATGTCCACGTAGAAGAAGACTGGCTGAAAAAAAGCAGCGATACTCTTGATTCCGTTGTTGAATCTGTCGAGCCATTAGGTTCGGAGGCATATCTGAATATTATTCTTAACGATATAAACTTTATTGCCCGAAAAAGCTTCAAATCAGCGCCAGATATCGGCGGCATGATCAAAGTCGCATTTGATATGACTCGTATCCATATATTTGACATGGAAACTGAGAAGACAATTGTATATTAATTGAATAAATTGTCAAAATGGCTGTTCCCTGCAGGACAGCCATTTTTTTCGGCAAATCCAGGAAGCAAAATGTGAAATATCGTTAGAAGGATCTTCACAAAATCGGAGTTATTATGCCTGTTTAATAATTATTTAAAAAAATCTTTGGGAAATAATAATGTTATTTTGGGAAATATTTTCTTGAAAAATTTGTCGTAATTTAAACTACTAAATGTTTTTAAAGAATTTACAGTTGATTTCCATTGAATTATCGAATATTTCTTCGATATAATTATGTTAAACAATTTATTGCCAAATTAAGGAAACCGTAACATATATATACAGAAGCCATGAAAAATAAATTTACTTATACAACTCAAAAGAACAATCAAGCGGTTATAAATGTCCGGTCTGTAATAGTGTAATAAGCATATTACCTATCTTAAATAGTGGCCGGTGTTCCGGTGTCGTAAATATTTTAAAGAAAAATCATGGGAGGTCAACCTTGATTAATCGGACACTTGAAAAAATAAACAATAATATTGAATACAGCAGAATACTTTTCATCTACAGATATTCTTCGTTTATTGTAACGTCTGTTTTCTTCATGATGGAAAATTCAGATCTTACCGCTGGAAAAAATGGTTTTATTGTCTGCTGTATTGGCATATCGGCTGTAATTATCAACTATTTATATATAAATAACCTGGACAGAAAAAACGTGGTATTGTTTCTGCTGTTCATTGAAACGATTTTTAATGTTATTATTCTGATACCGTCAGGAGGGATCGAAAGCCCATATATCTGGTATTCCCTCAATACGATACTCATATCCTCAATAACACAGAAGAGGATAATCTGCTGGCTGAATCTGTTCATCTACATCTTTGGTTCGACCGGAGTATTCCACGCGCTTTTAAAACCGCATGAGTCATTTATAATGGTCCTGCAGCAGGAATCGAATCATCTCTTAAGCCTGATATTGATTACCGCAGCGGTAAATATTCTCACATATTACTACAAACAAACAATGAAAAAAAACCAGGTGCTTAAAGATGTAAATAAGAAACTGGTATTTGCTAACAATAAAATAAAAGAATCAATGGATTATATCATGGAGCTTTATCAGGCCGTCCATTTGCTGACTACTCAGCAGGATCAGGAGAACTTGATCGGCCTTATTATCGAGTATACGAAAAAGATTACAAAACTAAATGAAGTATTTTTTATCAGGAACGATGATTCAGAGGGAGACGAAGCAGGATTCAATGAGTCACGGCAGGATAAGCAAAGCAGCATTCGTTATAAGCTTCTGGAATCACTGAACAAAACCGGATGGCATGATATTCCAGAGCAACTAAAAATAGATGACAAAATATTTGTTATTGCTCCTGTAAAATGCCACTTAAGATTATACGGAATTATAGTTGCGGAGGCATCAAATGCGGAAGACAGCGGTATGTCAATAAGAGACCAGCTTACATTCATTTCCGAGCTTGGCTCCATTGCGCTGGAAAAATTCGAGCTTGAACAAATCAATAAAGATATATTGATCAATGAGGAACAGAACAGGATCGCCAATGAAATCCATGATGAAATCCTGCAGAAACTATTTGTAATATCCAGCGGTATTTATAATCTGACCAGGCAGTTCAAAAAAATGAATGCAAAAAAAATGGAAGCCGAATTGTCCATGATTCGTACATCGGTCAATAATACCATGTCCGAACTGAGATCCATAATATACGGATACAGCTGGAAAAAGCAAGGATACAGCAACTTCTTGGCTGATATTTACGGATTTGTCGACTCAGTCAAAAAATATCATGGAATCGATGTAAGCTTTGAACTACGCGGTGATCAGGAACTGCTGTCTTTAGATCAAAAGAAAGCGTTTTACAGGATAATAAGCGAAGGGATAGGAAATTCCATCCGTCATGGCAATGCAAGAAAAATATTGGTGAAATTGATAATTGGAAACCAATATACGCTTCTTGAAATATCAGATAACGGAAAGGGTTTTAACATCAGTGCCATTGAGAATCAAGATAAAATGGGCATGGGCATCAAAAATATCTGTATCCTGACCCGTTCATTACAGGGGAATATACAAATAAACAGCGAACCGGGCCATGGTACTGTAATAAGCATAAAGATTCCCAACAGGCAGGAATGTGCCAGAAAGGAGATCGTATGAAGGTCCTGGTTGTAGATGATCACCCATTGGTAAGAAAAGGGATAGTTTCAACGTTGTCCTGTGAAGAGGAAATAGAATGCATAGAGGAAGCCTCCAATGTCGAAGAAGCATTGAAAATGATTTCCGTTAGCAGACCGGAAATTACGATCATTGATTTATACCTAGGAAAGGAAAACGGTTTTGAAATAGTTGAAAGGGCAAGGAAAAATCATTTTCAGTCCAAATTTATCGTTCTTACGTCTTCCTCAAAGAAAGAAGATTTTGAGAGGGCACAGGATATGGATGTAGATGGATATATCCTGAAAGAGGCTTTTGCGGAGGATATTATTTATGCTCTGAAGGTAATTGCCAAAGGAAGGAAATTTTATGACTCTTTAATGATAAAGCCCCAGTTTTGCATGGCGAAAACAGCTCATTTCGATGAACTGACCGAAAGAGAGCTGGATGTATTGAAGGGTATAGGAAAAGGGTTGAGTAACCAGCAAATAGCGAAGGAATTGTTTATTTCCGAACACACAGTGAAAAAACATGTCAGCTCGATACTGAACAAGCTGGGTATGAAACATCGTACAGAAGCGGCTATTAAGGCCAATCAAATATTTAATGGGATCAGATAGAAACGACCGTAAAGAAAGACTTTAAGAGGTGATGAGTGTGCCAAAGAAAGCAAAGACAGCAAAGTTTAAAAATAGAACGGCTATCATTATTTTATCAATGGTTGTGATCAATCTTATTGGCATAGCATATGGCTTGTGGGACGAAAGCTTAAACATGTTTACTTCAGTATCCGCTGATGAATTAGGAATACGCTTTAAAAATTATCAGAGTGAGGAAAATGAACGCGTAGGCGGTCTTGTCATAAGTTATCCTGACAAGTATACCATGCTGATTGAGGGTACGGTTGAGCTTGAACCTGAGTCAACTGATAACTTGGCTAATGAGACAATAAATATAGATATCATCAATGACGGTAATATTCCTGTCGCCTTGAAAAACCACCGGACAGTTGATAAAAACGATGAGCTGGAGCTTCAATTGGTGGCAGAGCCTAAAATATTGGATCCGGGAGACAGCCTTGAGGGAAAGAACAGGCCGTATCTAAATATTCAGGCAGGCGAAGGCAGTCATTATTTTGAAATGGAACTCAATTTCCAGCAAAGTTTGATTGACGGAGGAGCCAGACATGATTAAAAAAGTGATGATACTGATATTAAGTCTTATGACAGCTTATACTCTAATATCGGCAGGTTACGGGCTCTGGGAAAAGAAGCTGGTAATCAAAGGGCGAATCAACGTTATTAAAAAGGATATGGAATTTGAGGATGGAATGGTACCGGCAGGAATACCAAGGCCAAATAAAACAGATTCGGCCGAAATTGCCGGTATGGCGGAAGGATCTTCTTCAGGTGAAGACAAAGAAAGAAAAAATGAAGAACGAATAAATCCGGATGGGACGGAATTACAAGTAAACGAAGAAAAACAGGATAGCGGACAATCTGAACATATGGCAGATGAGGAGCCGGACGCGTCTGATAACACAAATGGCGAAAAATCAGATACAAGTCAAAGAGACAATGATCCAGAGGTTCTTAAGGAACAGGAAAGCCCTGATGTTTCAGAAATGATCTTTCCTGCTTCAGCCCAGGAAACAGAAAAAACGGAAATGACCGATTAATGAACGGTATTATAAACATGCGCATTAATTTATATGTTGAGGTAAAAAAATGAAACATGAATTTTTACCTTCCAGGACATCCGGTCCGAAGTGTCTTTTATTAATAGGTACTTTAATTATCATATATTTAATGGAAAATATTTTTTTTATAAATATATCAGCACCTGTTTTTGTCAATGTGTTAAAAATCGTATTGTGGTCCGTTTTGGCATTAGTGGTCTTAAGATTTCCTGCGGTTCGTTCTAACATTCCATTAAGGTATAAATCCAGTGTAAGATGGTGGGCAATTAATGCCGGTGCAATTCAAGTAATGGTTTTTTTTATGGCCGGACTTTTATTGGGATTTGGGGAAAGCCCATATGACCATACGTTAAGGGGGATCCTAATAAATATCCTGGTTGTAGGAACCAAATTGACAGGCATAGAGATTTCAAGAAATTATATAGTCAACAGTATGGCAAAGGATGAAAAATATATTGTTTTCATACCCGTCGCTTTATTTATGACCTTGCTGGATATCTCCTATTTTGCCATAACCAATTTAAAAGGCATAGAGAAGATCATAATCTACGCAGCCGAGAATATCGCCCCCGGCTTTTGCCAGAATATATTGGCAACCTACCTGGCTTTTACAGGAGGTTGGATACCCTCTCTTATATATATGGGTATAATACAGGCATTTCATTGGCTGTCTCCCATACTGCCGAACTTAAAGTGGATAACGGCGGCTTTTATAGGAATACTTACTCCTGCATTTTCATTGGTTGTCATTCAGGGCATATATTCAAAGCAGGCTAAAGTAGCGAAAAGGCCGCGAAGGGAAAAAGAAAACCCGATCGGGTTGATTCTGACCTGTATTTGTTCAATCGGGTTGGTCTGGTTTTCGGTTGGCGTATTCCCCGTTTATCCTTCCGTTATCGCTACAGGCAGTATGGAACCTGAGATCAAGCCGGGCGATATGATACTGGTAAAAAAAATCCGCACCGAGGATGATGTCCATCTTCTGAAAGAAGGTGACATCATACAGTTTAAAAGAGGAGACATTTTGATTTCCCATCGAATTACAGAGATTATTGAAGATAAAGAACAGGGACTTAAATTTATAACAAAAGGCGATAATAATTCTTCAGCTGATTGGGAGCCTGTTACACCTGAAAACCTGAAAGGCAAAGTTATCGGTGTAGTGCCCAAAATCGGATGGCCAGCGCTTATAATCAGACAAAAAAATGATATACCTGATCAAATAAACAATTAAGTAATGCATACAAATAAGCCGGCTTATAAAGCCGGCTTATTTGTAGTGCATAATCAGTTGAATATTAGTTAACCTGTATATAGTCGAGTTGTAAGCTGAAGCTGCCTGATGAATTTTCAAAGCTGTCACCAGTGATAGTTTCAGGCATCCTTATTGTGAAAGTATAAGTCTGAGATTTGCCGGGGTAAATTACAATATTATTCCACTTATTTGGCAAATTACCTATAAATGTATGAATGTCGTTGTAGGCATCATATTCGTTTACTCCAAACCACAGAGCATTTTCTATAAAGTTTTTTGTTCCATCAGGAATAATACCATTTACCTTATCGATCATTACCGGTACAGTACCATCATTTTGGACTGTGAAACTTACATTTGCTATTGCCCCGGGATAAAAGTTTGTAATAATGATGTCCATGATATTACCATTAGTATTATCCCGAACTTTGGCTGTGAAATCAATTCCGAAAATTTGATCAGTTAGGAACCACGCATCGTCTTTTAAGGTTACATCAGGATCTCCTGCAAACTTAACGTCTAACTTACCGGTACTGACAGTGTTATTTATTGTTAATGTCTCGGTCCAATAGGCATACCCTGCGCCCACAAGCATAATTGATACAACAAGCACAAGAACTAAAAACCTGGTTTTTTTCATACTCATCTCTCCTCTCTTAATAAAGTCTCGATATCTTCGTTTTCCTTTGATTTTCACAGTTTTTTAAATTGATTTATTAAGCCATTCTCTTGGATTCCAGTATTCTTCTGATCGACGTGTGGATAATGGCA
>Ga0134101_1000587_pt1 | contig 39723 bp, 32 predicted proteins | sample 12_3_2metaG_FD_94446 | JGI IMG/M metagenome (GOLD analysis project Ga0134101, IMG submission 94446) | Switchgrass degrading microbial communities from high solid loading bioreactors in New Hampshire, USA - 12_48_3.3_201_A2 metaG | ecosystem: Engineered > Bioreactor > Semi-continuous > Anaerobic...
TATTACGTACCTCCGTTGTTAGTCTTATTCATTAGGGGTAAGCCCGCGAGCCTTACACCCTGTATTCTAACAGGAGGTACTTCTATTTTCAAAAGTCATTTTGTTTCATTACAGGAATGCTCCATTTTTGGAATATTTATTTATATTATGCCATTTTTTATTAAATAACACAAAAATAATTGAGACTATCCAAAAAATAACACAAATAATTGAGGCTGTCCAAAAAGGCAGCCCCATCGACTTATTGTCTACTTGTCTTTTGTAGTAAGATTGTTGGGCGGGGTTTTATAAGGGTTCTTCCTCATGTATCTTCCCGTAGGGTCCAGGTCCGTGGGATCCTTTTCGTCCACCATTTCGCCTTTAAAGCCGGCTGGCTGGGTTATTCTTTTCATTGTTCTTTTGTTTTTCATAAGCTACCTCCATATTCAAGCATATAATTCATGTTCAAGCATATAAATTTATCTTTTGCTTTTGTAGGTATAGTTATACTAAAAAAAGGGCTCTTTGTAATAAATATTACCGATGCTATATCCGTATCCAGCTGATCATTTCCTATATAACCAGCGCTATCAGCGAGCTGGGAATTGAAGAAAAGGATATATTCGAGAATAATACAAGCCCTTTTGCCGAGGTGTATCGTTTTAAAACCCTGGATGACGTCGAAGCCTGGCTTAAGAAGTTCTGCAGGAAGGCAGTGGAACAGGCTGAACATAAGAGGACTGATTTTGCAAAGGTGCAGGTTCTAAAAGCAGAGGAGTACATAAGAGAGCACTATAACGACACGGATATTTCACTCAGCGCTGTTTGCAAACATCTTTTTATAAGCACAAGCTATATCAGTTTTATATTTAAAAACTATACCGGCGAAACCTTTATAGAATACCTTACGAGGACAAGGATTGAAAAAAGCAGGAAACTGTTTAAAAGCACGAACTTAAAAACCTTCTGGAAACTGCCCCTCCTTTTGGGAGTGCTTGGCGGAATAGCAGCAGGTGCTTTGTGCGGAGTCATCAGTGGCACAATTATAGCCAAGATGAAAATCCCGCTTTTTATAGCTACCCTGGGCATGATGATGGTGACTAAAGGACTTTTACTGGTAATTCGAGGTACAAAACCCATTTATTTCAAGGGAAAGGGAAGGTTAACAGCCTTCCCTTTTGTGTTTTATTTGAAGCTTGAAGGGGAATGTGATATGTGTTAAAGTAAAATGTAATATATACTGAAATAAAGTAGGTTTAAACGGGGGAAGGACGGCTGCAGCCGTCCTTATTGCGGAGGCCTGCCGGAGCTTTTGTTGGTTACTGCGGGCGATATATTGGTTTGTCTGGCCTTATTGATCTTTGCAAGGGGATAGGGGCCGTTTTTCACAATTTTCAATTACAGCGAAATTTTACTACTATTAAAATCTTGCTGTAATACAAAAAATAATGATATGCTTAAAAGGTTTTTTATTTACGGATTGTTGGGCTGGAGCATGGAGATATTCTGGACGGGGCTTCATTCTTTCATAACGGGCGATTTGAGGCTTGCAGGCTTCACGAACCTCTGGATGTTTTTAATATACGGCTGTGCGGTTTTTCTGGGGCCCATACATGATGCGATTTATGGTTGGAAGTGGCCTGTAAGAGGGTTGATTTGGGTTGTAATAATATGGGGAATAGAATATGCTAGCGGACTGCTGCTGGTAAGCATGCTGGGGGTTTATCCATGGAAATATACAGGGCCTTATGCCATCGACGGTCTGGTTACTCTGGCCTATGCCCCTGCATGGTTTGTGGCCGGTTTGATTTTCGAGCGCGTACATAAGACGCTGGATGCGTATGGAATAGCCTAGGCTTCCGGCTTTTTGCGCTGTGTGCAAGGGCAGTATAAATGAGGGTTGAAGGTGGGTAAATTTTGTGAGGAGAAAGCTTGTTTCATTTTTGATATTCGAATTAATTTTTTCGGCTGTTACAATGCCGTTTTTGATTTTTTACGGTCCCTTTGAGAATGTAAAAAGGACTATAGTAGGGGCATCCTGGAACACTTTAAGGCACCAGTATATCGCAAAGATGTTCCTGTCTGACCAGGCCATATCCAGAATACTGGGAGGATCCTATGCTGTAGACCCGACCCAGTTTGGGGAACAGGTGCAAGTCCTGGATTTTGATACCAATCATACCGGCAAGATTGATATTTATAACATAGACGGAGGGGACTTTGAGGGGAAACTCATGATAGTTTACGACCCCACAAGGATTGTCGTGGGCTATTCCTCCCAAATGCCTAAAGCCGGTGAAACCACCAGCGCCATAGCGAAAAGAAACGGGGCGGTAGGCGCCATCAATGCAGGCGGTTTTATTGACCAGGGCTGGACGGGTACCGGAGGTGCGCCCATGGGTTTTATAATACACGATGGCAAGGTGGTGTACAACCAGATAAAAAACGAAAACGTGAAGCAGGATACCGTCGCTTTTACGGATAAAGGCATGCTTATCGTCGGCAAACATTCAATATCTCAGTTGAAAAAGTACGGAGTGAAGGAAGGCGTGAGTTTCGGCCCCCCTCTTATAGTTAACGGCAAGCCCACCATAACAAAGGGTGACGGCGGCTGGGGCATAGCCCCGCGCACCGCCATAGGCCAGAGGGAAAACGGGGAGGTCCTGCTGCTGGTGATAGACGGAAGAAGCCTGAAATCCCTGGGGGCTACACTCAAAGATGTCCAGGATATACTTCTGTACTACGGTGCTGTAAATGCGGCCAACCTTGACGGGGGTTCATCCACCACGATGTATTTTAACGGCAAGGTGATAAACAACCCTTCTGACAAATTGGGCGAGCGTACGGTACCGACGGTGTTCATGGTGATGCCTGCGAAGGGGGAGGCTGGCTGATGAGATGGATTGCCCGGGTTTACAAATGGATAATAATATCTGTAATGCTGCAGACAGCCTTTCTGGCGTATTTTGATCTGGTTTATCTGCAAAATAGGGGCACTGTAAAGGCTACGATGTATGAAACTGAAAAGGAGGTTTCGAACAGCGTAGAAGTCGAGCTTCCCCGGGAAGCTTCAGGGATAAAGGTTTCGGCTGACGGAGCTTACGTTGCATATTCACTTGACGGAAAACTGGAGATTTTTGATATAAGTAACAGGAGAGGCAAAAAAACCATTGATATGGGAGAGGATTTGCTTTTTTACTACGGCTGGCTTCCTGACAGGGATATGGTCATATATTCCAGGAGAGTGACGGAGAAGGGAAAGACCGCCGTGCAGATAAGCACTTATGATATCCATTCGGATGTGGAGCGCAGCTATCCTGAAATCTCAGGGCTGCCGTCCGCAAGCGAAGTCCTCGACATCGAGCTGTCGCCGCTGACGAATGTTGTTTATGTAAAGGTCAAGGTCAGCGATTCCAAGGCCAGGGTCTACAGATACGATATAATGGACAACCTCATGCGCGTTATGGACACCGGTATAAGCACCGTTATCAAGGAAACCTTATATAACGACAACCTTATCTACCAGGACGACAAAAATAAAATATATGTGAGGGCTGGGAAAAATAAAGCCGCAAAGCAGCTGCCCTTTAAGAATAAAATGGTCCTGTTGGGCGTTGACTCTGAGGACAAAGTCTACGTGGGGGAATTAAATAAGGAAGACAGGGTAAGCAGAATCTACTTTGGACTGCTTGATGAACTGCTCAAGGGCTCATGGACTGAAATCCCCCTTGAGAAACCCGTCTTGCCCGGGAACATCCTTATAACTCCCAAAGGTGCCGTGTATGAGCTGGCGGAGGCCGAGGGGCTGCTCCGCGGAATTGACGGCAGCGAAAACATTGCCTATGAAGGAAAGTTTATCGAGCTCCTTGATGATTATGTGGTTACGAGAGGCGGCAAGGGACTGAAGTTTACAACAATAAAAACGAATTGACTTTTGCATGATAAAAAACTACAATTTGAGTAATGGTATAATCAGGGAGGTGTTGATGTGGAATTGGACAACCTTCAAAGAGAGATAAATGAAGATAAGCAAGAGGTCATAAGAAGGCTGAAACGGATAGAAGGACAGGTTAAAGGCATCCAAAAAATGGTAGAGGAAGACAAGTCCTGTGTTGATATCCTTACTCAGGTGGCAGCAGTCCGTGCGGCGATTAATAAGGTTGGAGGAATAATACTTGAAAGGCATTCGAAGGACTGCATGCAAAATGCCCTTTCTGCCGAGCAAAAGGAACAGGCTTTAAAATCCTTGATTGATACCATTCAGAAATTTTTGAACTTTGTTGATTAAGTGTTTTATATCATGTCAAATGGGTAAAATAATAACAATTGAGAGGAGGATTGCATATGGCGAGCGATAAAATTATAATTTTAACGAAAGACAATTTTGAGCAGGAAGTTATAAATTCCGATAAACCGGTAATGGTTGATTTTTGGGCCCAGTGGTGCGGACCCTGCAGGATGGTTGCTCCGATTATGGATGAGCTTGCCGAGGAATTCGACGGCAAAGCAAAGGTAGGCAAGGTGAATGTGGATGAACAGGGTGAACTGGCGGCAAAATTCAGGATTATGAGCATACCCACCGTAATGGTGTTCAAAAACGGTGAGATGGTGGACAAAGTTGTGGGAGCCAGGTCAAAGGCTGATTTCTCACTCCTTCTGCAGAAAAACCTATAAACAGCACTTCCCGGTATTTTAAAGATACCGGGATTTTTAATGTGTGCAGAAATTTAGCTTTATGGCTGATATGGCTATATACTTTTTTCCTGTAATAATTTATAATATTTTTAAGATATATGCAGAGGAGGATTAAAATGCCTGGAGAGAAACGTTTTGGAACATCTCTTTTCGGATTCAGAAAGTCTGACGTCAACTCTTATATTGAGAAAATGCTGAGGGAGTTCGATGATAAGCTCAAGGAAAAGGATGATGAGATAGCAGCCCTGAAAAATCAGAGTATAGAAATAAAAGCCAGGTATGAAGAGCTTTCAAAAAAGGCTGACCAGATTAACGAGGACAGGGCCAAGATTGCCGATGTTCTTATCAAAGCCCAGGAGAAAGCCGAGCTGATACTGGAGGATGCAAGGAACCAGGCCATTGAAGAAAAGAAGAAGCTTGAGCAGATGATAGAGCAGGAAAGAGAAAAATTGGTGGATATCAAGGAAGAGCTCAAGGCTTTAAAGGCTGCGGTAGCTGAAACATTGAAAAAGTATGAATCACAGCTTGACGATATTATTGAAGATATAACAATTGCCTCATGAATTTTATAGTAACACAATAAAGTAAACATACCCCGTTTTTTAGAGCATGAAGCCCTCAAACCTCTGCAGCATCTTAAGTTCAGATATGCTGATTTGCTGCTGTGGGGTCTTTTTACTTTTTTTGTAGTCTTCAAGCTATATCCAGCCGGTATAGTAAGAAAATATTGTGTACGAAACCTCACAAAAGACATGCCGTAATAAAAACAAGTGCTTGGGAAAGAAGGAATTCGGTACTCATAGGCACGTTATGAATCGCGTTAGGAATTACCATGAAAAGGCTTGTGAGCAGTTGCAAGGTGGAGAATATTTATGAATTTAAGAAATTGAGTTGTGTAGATTTTTTGCAATATATGGCGTAAGGAGTATCTTGGACAAGATGATTTCATAAATCAGGATTTATTGGCATAAATTACCATAATTTAGAAGTTGAACAGGCGTCTAAATCATGTTACTATTGGAAAAAAGAGGGAAAATTTCTTAATTATTTTACCGCAAAATGTAAGCGGTTGCATAAAAGATTATTTTTTAAGCTTATGAATTCGCAAAAATACTACTTGCTATAATGCTACTTGCTATAAGGTAAGCATATTTTAAAAACTTATATAACGGGTTCAAGCAAATAACGTTAGCTAAGAAAATATTACAGTATATGTAACCGATTAACTTCAATCTCAATCTAAGCATATTTCCTATGGACTTTATAGGTCATACAGTTCTGCATAAAACAGTCGAATCCCAAAATGATGAAACATAGCATGCTAGTTTTATGCCATTTTTACAACGATGTCCGGGCATAAAAATGTTCAGTCCCAAATGCTCAACTCAAAATACTCAACTCCGGTGCGGGGAGGTGATTCTATGCTATAGAAGTTTGGTGGGCATTGACGTTGCACAACTTTTGACGGAAGTGTAACAAGGGTGCAATTCTATTTATGAAAGGAAGGGTGTTTCTATGAAATTGACGAGAAGAATGAGGTTATTTATCTGCCTGATTATTTCGCTGGCGATCCTTTTTGGAAGTACGCCGCCTTCATTTGCCACCTCGACATTTGGTAGTGATGATATCGTATATATGATCTTGACCGACCGCTTTTCTGACGGCGATCCATCCAACAACGGAACGTTCAATCATGAGTATAGGCCGGGGGATCTAAAATATACGCAAGGCGGTGACTGGCAAGGTATTATCAATAAGATTCCGTACATCAAGAATTTAGGGGTAACAGCAATATGGATTTCTCCTCCTCAGAAGAACGAGTTGTTAAGCAGGGACGGGACTGAATCGGGATATCACGGATATTTTACAAATGATTATAACAGCGCAGACCCCCATTTCGGTACAAAAGAAAAGCTGAAAGAGCTCGTAGACACAGCACATGCCAATGGGTTGAAGGTGATTTTGGATGCGGTGCCAAATCATACCGCAGATTACCTGGCTCCCTATGCCACTTCCTACGATCCTCCTTCCTATTGCCCTGCGCCGCCTTTTAATAATCCGGACTGGTATCACCATAACGGGACGATTACCGACTATAATGATTACAACCAGCTTGTGAATTATGACATGGGCGGATTGGATGACATTAACCAGGATAATCCGGATGCAAAAAATGCATTGCTTGATGCATATAAAAGATGGATAGACGATATAGGTTTTGACGCTGTCCGGGTGGATGCAAACAGTTCTTTGCCAAAATGGTTTATCAGGGAGTTCGAAAATTATCTCGGTGTCCCGACGTTTGGAGAAGTATTTAACGGCAGTGTTGACTTTGTGAGCGATTTTCAAAATTATCAATGGGGTTTGCTTGATTTCCCGCTGTTCTTTGCCGCTAGGGAAGTGTTTGCACGGGATGCCGATTTTTCCCTAATAAAAGAAATTTTGGATCAGGACTACAAGTATAAAAATACAAACAACCTGGTAACATTTCTTGACAACCACGACAGGGACCGTTTCCTTTGCCTGGCTAACGACAATTACAGAAAACTGAGGTTGGGACTGACATTCTTGTTTACCGTCAGAGGAATTCCGGACGTCTATTATGGTACTGAACAAGCCTGCTACGGAGGGGGCAAACCTACGGAGTATACAGGCATTGCCAACAAGGAAAACCGTGAGGTAATGCCGTCTTTCGATGAGAACAACATTCTTTTCAAGCATATTCAAAGGCTGAGCCAGATAAGGAAAAACTATGCCGCATTGCGGACCGGTAAGCAAAGGGAGATGTGGTGCGACACCTTTGTCTATTCATACTCCAGAAGAATTGATGATACAGGCGAGGAAGCCATTGTTGTCTTGAACAACGGGTGGGACGAATCGACAAGGACAATCCCGCTGAGGGCTGAAAGCTCAATTGCGGTTGGAACGGTATTAACCAACCTGTTGGATACGTCCCAGACCGTCACTGTAACCTCGGGCGGAGTGACAGGAAAGCAAATCAACGTCACTTTAGAGGGAAAAAACGGAATGATCCTGGTTTCCGGAAACCCTGAAAGCTATACCCCCATGGAGCCTACGGTTACCAAAATAAGGGTACACTATGATGTGGGCTATGGAAATGCGGTGTATTTGAGGGGAAGTGCTTATCCGTTCTGGTGGGACACGGGAAGAGAAATGAGAAATGTGTCTCCGGGTGTATGGGAGTTTGAAACTGAGCGGATTCCTGCAGGCACAACCGTCGAATTCAAACCGGTGTATAACGACGTGATTTGGTCAACGGGCGACAATTATACTGTGACAGGTGGGCAGACCGTAGATATATATCCTACTTTCCCGCCGATAACAAGAGTAAGGGTGCATTATGATGTGGGCTATGGAAATACAATGTATATAAGGGGTAGTGTTTCTCCGTTGAGTTGGACCAGCGGAGTGGTGATGACGAACAAGTCTTCGGATGTTTGGGAGTGGATAACCGGAGACATTCCTTCGGGTTCAAGCTTCGAGTTCAAATTGCTTATAAACGACTCTACCTGGTCTACAGGAGGCAATTATACCGGTACGGGCGGGCAAACCATCGACGTGTATCCTGATTTTTAATCCCACTCTGAAAGTTATTGCCATAAAGGCCGGCCGGAACTTTACCGGCAGCCTTTATGGCATTTTTGCTTGCACACTGCGTAGCTTATGCGAGGTAAGAGGGTTAAACCAAATAAAATATATACTATGAAACTGTTTGCATAAAAACGTGACATTATTGCATTTCTGATGTTGATCATATACGAAATTTAAGTTTTAAGAAATTAAGAGAAATAAGTAGAAATTTTAATAAAATTAATGAAAACATGAGATAAATAATATATTGCGTCCAAAAAATATATTGTAATCCAAATAATCGGATGATACTATTAAATCAATAGATTGAAATGTGAAAAGAGTAATATACAAAAAGCATATCGGAATGGCAGAAAATCCGTTTTTTTTCATAAAAAATGTAATTGGTTGCATAAAATATTGGGGGTATAAAAATGGGAGTCACGATAAAAGATGTTGCAAAGGCAGCAGGGGTATCTACTGCTACAGTGTCAAGGGTTATCAATAATAATCCCTTAATATCCCCTCGTACGGCGGAAAAAGTAAAAAGAGTCATGAAAGAGATGGAGTATTTTCCCAGCAGCATCGCCAGAGGTTTTTCCAATCAAAGCACATACAATATTGCCTTGATTATTGACATGGAGAATACCAATGCCTTTGTCAATCCTTTCTTTTATCAGATTCAATACGGTATAGAAAAAGTAATATGCGACCATGGATATAATTTGGTTATCGCAAACCAAAAGGCGGGCAGCAATCGTGACAGCGCGCTAAACCGAATTATTTATGAAAAAAGAGCCGACGGCATTATACTTCCCGTGTTTTTATTAAGGAAGAGCATGGTAAAGAAAATCGAAGAAGAGAAAATTCCCTTTGTCGTATTGGGTGAACCGGAGAACAAATTTGATGTAAACTGGGTGGATATTAATAATAAGATGGGAGGCTACATCGCTGTAGCTCATTTGGTGGAAAACGGGTATAAAAGGATTGCTTTCATTTCAGGCAATTTGAGCGACACATTTAACAAAAACCGATTTTCCGGGTATTTGGAGGCTTTGGAAAAGTATGGGGCAGAGTCGGTTCAGGAGCTTGTTTTTAAAGATGTTTCGGGCAAAGAGGAAGGTTACCGGTTGGCAAACCGCCTTTTGGAAATGGAAAACCCGCCGGATGCTCTTATATTCACAAACAATATCGCAGCCTTTGGAGCTATCCAGGCGATTAAAGAGAAAGGCCGGAAAATACCGGATGATATAGGGATTGTCAGCTTTGACAGTTTTCCGGTGGCTGAACTTACCGATCCGCAGATGACGACGGTGGACATTGATGTGGTGGAATTGGGTGTTCAGATTGGCATAATGATCATCAAAGAGATAGAAATGCCGTCTACAAGCAAAAAAAACAGCCTGCTGGCAGTAAAAATAATTGCCAGGGGATCTGCCGAAAGAAACATAAGCCGGAAGGGGAGGTGATGGGTCAAATCCGTGAGAATTTAAACTTCGGAATTTTATTAAGGTCGAACAAATTAACACAACACAAGGGATAAGGAGCATTGACATGATTTTTGAGGCTGTACTCCATGAACAGACCCGTGATTACATTTATCCGCTGGAACGAAACAAGTTGGCTGTCCGGATAAGAACCAAAAGGGGGGATGCGGTATCCTGCAAATTAATTTATTGGAACAGGCAGAAACGCAAAAATCTGGGGATTTTTCAAGCTGAAATGCTATGCTATGCCAGGGACAAATTATATGATTATTATGAGACCGTCATTGACACCAAGGAAACCAGCAGCTACATCCAATACTATTTCGAAATTTTTGACGGCATGAACACCCTATGGCTGAATTACCACGGCATAAGCAGCGCGGCTCCTGAAAACGGGTTTTTTGAGTATCTGTACACCAATGAAAATGATATTTTTACAATCCCGGACTGGCTGGGGAAGGCCATATTCTATCAGATTTTTCCTGAAAGGTATTATAACGCGGACAAAGCCAATGATCCGGAGAACACGGTAAAATGGGGCAGTAAACCCACTGTTGACAACTTTATGGGGGGTGATATAAAAGGCATATCAGAAAAAGTAGGATACCTCAAAAAACTTGGCATTAACGCCGTATATCTGACACCTGTCTTTGAAGCGCCATCAAATCACAAGTATGATACCGTCGATTACCTGAAAATAGATCCTCATTTCGGAAATCTTTCAGACATGAAACAACTGGTTCAAAAGTTGCATGAGAATGGCATCAGGGTTCTCCTTGACGGCGTATTCAATCATTGCGGGTATTTTTCAAAACAATTCCAGGATGTGCTTGAAAAAGGTGAAAACTCTATATACAAGGAATGGTTCTATATTGACGGCTTTCCGGTGAATACCGAAGAGGTCAACTATGAGTGCGTGGGATACTACAAATGGATGCCCAAACTAAGGATCGCCAATCCGGAAGTGAGAGAGTACATATTGAAAGTAGCCAGTTATTGGCTGAAAGAAACCGATATTGACGGCTGGCGCCTCGACGTCGCAGATGAAGTCGATTTTACATTCTGGCAAGAATTTAGAAAGTTGGTTAAGTCTATTAAGCCTCAAAGCGTCATATTGGCTGAAACCTGGAGGGAGAACCGGGAGATGTTGAGAGGAGATCAGATGGACTCTGTCATGAATTATTTGTTCAGGGATGCTGTCGTCGATTTCTTTGCAAAAGGCAGCATTGACAGCTTCGAGTTTGACTCAAGGATAAATAAATTCTTAGGCGTTTATCCCAGGCAGGCTCATTATGCGCTGTTTAACCTTTTAAGCAGCCATGACACCGCGAGATTTTTAACAGTTTGCGGCGGGGACAGAAAAAAATTTAAACTTGCCGTCGCTTTTCAAATGTGCTTTATCGGTGTTCCGTCGGTATACTATGGCGATGAGATTGGCCTACAGGGCGAAAATGACCCGGATTGCAGAGGAGCGATGGAATGGGATGAGGCGCGCTGGGACAAGGAGCTGTACGAGTGGTATGTCAATCTGATCGGGATACGGAAAACAAAAAGAGCTTTGACTTCAGGCGTATTCAGGTCGGTTTACTGCAGCCCGAAAGACAGGGTATATGCATTTTTGCGGGCGACAGACGATGAAAGGATATATATAGTGCTCAATAACGACGGCGCATGTGCTGAAGTCGAGCTACCGGTTTTGGAAAAGGCTGAGGAGGATGTTTTTTGGGAAGACCTGATCTCAGGAGAAAGGTTTGAGGTAAAAGAGCTCAACAGGGGCTTTTGCTATAACGGCGATATCAACAAGTACAGGGGCAGTATAGGAATTTGTCTGAAACCATATCAAGTGTGCATCTTTTGCAAAAAAAACTGAAATTTGAAGGAGGAATATCATGAAGAAAGGTCAGTTTCTTAAGGGATGGAGTGTCATCCTGGCACTCGTCACTATTTTCTCGTTGTTAACCGGCTGCGGAGGCGGCAAGGCAGGCAGCCAACCTGCGAAACAAACAGAGGGTACCGCCGTAAAGGAACAGCCTGGGCAAAAGGAAAATGTTACAATTGAATTCTGGCACCATTACAATGTTCAATCAGAGGAATATAATACCTTGACCAATGTTGTATTGCCGGAATTCGAAAAGAAATACCCTCACATCAAGGTGAAGTCTGTTTCCAACGGTTGGGAAGAACTGCATAAAAAAGTGTTGATCAGTGCCAGCTCCAACCAATTGCCGGATGTTATAAGATCCGATATTGCGTGGGTGCCTGAGTTCCAGAAGATGAACATTCTTGTCGCCCTGGATAAAGATATGCCGGATTTCCAGGCTGTAGCGGATAGCTTGCTTGAAGGGCCGATGAATACTGCGAAGATAAAAGGAAATTATTATGGCTTGGCGCTGAATACGAACACAAAGGTTTTGTTTTATAACAAAGAACTGTTCGATAAAGCAGGTATACCCGTTCCCAAAACACTGGACGAGTTTTTCAGTGCAGCGAAAGCTCTTACAAAAGAGGAAAACGGCAAACAAATATGGGGATATGGAGAGCCCGCGCTGTCCGGCTGGAACATATGCCCCTTTATCTGGAGCAACGGCGGAGACATTACCGATCCTGAATACAAAAAAGCTTCCGGATACGTTAATGGTCCGGAGTCGGTTGAAATCATCCAGAGGCTTGCAGACCTTTATAAGGAAGAAGCCATGAGAGGTTTTAACAGCGGTGACATACCTTTGACAGACGGCTATGGATCAGGGAGATATGCGATGATTATTGAAGGGCCTTGGAAGTTTTCAGAGCTGGCGGCGGCATTTCCGGATTTCAAACCTGAAGTGGCCCAAATGCCAACAGGAAAAGCTTCTGCACAAGTACTTGGCGGGGAGGACATCCTCATGTTTACTACTGCAAAGAAGGACGCCGCCTGGGAGTTTATGAAATACATGGTTGACCAGCCTGCGCAGGTTGCGATGGCCAAGGCGGGACAGATTCCTGTGAACAAGGCGGCGGTGGATTCGGAAGAGGTAAGGGCTATTAAGAACTTCGCACCCTTTCTTGAAGCTATAAAAACTGCCAAACCCAGACCGCCGGTATCTACATGGTCCGAAATTGACAAGGTGCTGACCAGTCAAGTGACATTAGCCATTACTGGCCAGGTTCCTGTTAAAGAGGCCATGGACGAAGCCGCTAAAAAGATAGACAAATTATTGGCGGAGCAGTGATGACATGTATTGCTGCCGGTGGCGATGGCAGATGAAAAAAAGTTAAACAAAAGCACCAACTTTGTGGAAAATTTGCTGATGCTTATTGTTTAACCTCAAATAAGAACAAGGTTATTTTATAACTTATATAAGCGGTGTGTCAAGCTTATTATTGGCGACATTTGCATAAGCACACGATGGTATGGTAGGTACATGGCAACTGTATGGTCGAGTATGGTTGCCATGTTACAATAAACATCACTTAAACGGCAGGGGAAAAGTGAAACAGGACTTGATATATTGAAACGAGTATCATTTCTTAGATATGAGGTGTGGATATGTATAATGCAGGGGTGAGGATTCCTTGGACAAAAAGCTCAAAATTTAGTGACCTGATAAAGGGGAAGCTGGAGTTTTTTGTCTTATTATTGCCAGGGTTGGTCGTATTTGGTTTATTTACCATTTACCCTATCGTAAAGCTGTTCATCATGAGTTTTTTTGATTGGGAACTTGGCTTTGGACAAGTTATGACCTTTGTGGGGCTGGATAATTATATAAATGTGTTTAGCGACCCTGCCTTTAAGGTTGCTATCACCAACACAATCGCTTATACCCTCGTTACCGTGCCGAGCCAAATCGTCATCGGCCTGCTGGTGGCAGTCTTAATGAACAGCATCGTAAGGTTCAGGATTACTTTCAGAGTGCTTTATTACCTGCCGGTCATAACTTCGTGGGTGATCGCGTCGCTGATATTCCGGTATGTTTTTAATACGGAGGGGCTTTTAAATTATTATTTAAAGGATGTCCTTCATATAATAGATGAAAATATAGCGTGGCTGGATAGCCGTTTTACCGGCATGGCTGTTGCTGAAATGCTTGGAATATGGAAAGGTATCGGCTGGAATATGGTAATATTTCTTGCAGCATTACAAGGAGTTCCAAAGGAATTGTATGAAACTGCTGAAATAGACGGCTGCACCAGAATTAAGAAATTCTTTTATATAACTATCCCTTCTATAAAGCATACTATATTGTTTGCCCTTGTCATGCTTACAATCGGTGCCTTTAATGTGTACACTTCCATAAAACTGATTACCAACGGACAGCCGGCTCACCAAACTGAAGTCGTGCTTACCTGGATGTACAGCAAAGCATTTGAAGCGAGAGACTTTGGCTATTCTGCGGCATTATCGTATATTGTTGCTTTTACAATATCTGTTATTACCCTTGTTCAATTTAAAGTTTTTAATAAATATAAAGACTAAAGGAGGGATGACGGCAATGAAAAAACAAGAGAGGCTGGTGCAATTCATCATATACGTGATGCTCACATTAGGGCTGGCGGTGACAATTACGCCGATGCTATATATGACAGGGACGTCACTGAGGCCCAACGGGTTGCTGTTTGAGTCCCATCCCAGATTGTTTCCCGAAATATCCGCGTTGACGCTGGAAAATTATCGATATATATTGATAGAACAAAACTTTTACGGCAAGATGCTGAACAGTGCGATTGTTGCCTTGTCTACCACTTTGTTGGCCGCTTTTGTTTCCTCAAGTCTTGCATATTGCATTGCAAGATTCGATTTTTTTGGGAAGAAGCTTCTGTTTTCTTTAATAATGGCAACGATGATAGTTCCCGGAACGGCGCTTATTTTACCGCAGTTTGAACTCGCTACATGGCTTCGTCTCAATAATAAGCTGTGGGGATTGATTCCGGTTTATGTATCCTGGGTGGTGCCTTTTTCAACATTTATGATTAAAGGATATATTGAAGGAAATATACCAAGGGACTTTGATGACGCGGTGCGCATTGACGGAGGGAACGCCTTCGCTATTTACAGCAAGGTTATACTTCCCCTCGCCAGCCCGGCTGTTGCCGCCGTAAGCATATTCAATTTCCTTACATCGTGGGAAGAATACGTATGGGCGCTGACATTGATAAACGATGACGAGAAAAGAACGCTGCCCATAGCTATCGCAGGCTTTTTCAGCGAGCACCATTATACCCAGTGGGGCTATGTGTTCGCCATGTCTGTTGTGTCTTTGATACCTATAGTCATTATATTCATTTTTTTGCAGAAATTCTTTATCACGGGTTTATCCACAGGCGGAATTAAAGGATAAATTCTATTTTTTACCACATTTGATATATTGAGGTGTTGCTGAAATGACAGTGAAGTTTGTTTATGATGAATGGAATATTATAGAAGACGGTTTTGACCCCAATACCAACAGGTTCTCAGAAAGCATATTCAGCCTTGGAAATGAACACATGGGACTAAGGGGCTTTTTTGAGGAAGACTATTCCGTAGACAGCCACCAGGGTACATATCTGGCGGGCGTTTATTACCCGGACAAGACAAAGGTGGGCTGGTGGAAAATCGGTTATCCGGAATTTTTTGCCAAGGTTGTGAATTCCACAAACTGGATTGGCGTATCCATAGCAATCGATGATACCAGGTTTGACCTTGCAGCATGTGAAATAGAGACCTTTCGCAGAGAGCTGGACATGAAGGAAGGCAAGCTTGTGCGTACGTTTATTGCAAAAGACGGTTCCGGAAGAAGGACCCGATTTGTTTTTACCAGATTCTTAAGCATGTCTGACCGCAATATCGCTTGTGTTTGCATAAAGGCGTCTCCTTTGAACTATGATGGAGTTTTCTCATTTGAGCCTTATCTGAATGGGGATGTGGTCAATGAAGATTCCAATTATGGCGAAAAGTTCTGGATTGAAAAAAACAAGCATGTGGATTCAAACATCGCACTGCTGACGATGGAGACAAAAAAGACGGAATTCCTGGTTTCGACTGCCACGGCCTCAAAACTGTTTCTCGGCAAAGATGAAAAGGATGTCAAAAAAGAACCGGTGGTAAAAGAAAAGTATGTTGGACACAGACTGGTTGTAACAGCGGAACGAGGGTCCACAGTAGAAATTCAGAAATATATCGCTGTCTGCACTTCCAGGGATTACGAGAAAACGGATTTGGAGGCTGTGACGGTCAACAAATTACATGCGGCCTTAAACAAGGGATATGAAGAATTGTTCAAAGAACACCGGGCCGAAATGGAAAGAATATGGGAAGAAAGGGATGTGGTTATAGAAGGAGACGTCAAAGCCCAGCAAGGCATACGCTACAATATATTCCAGCTTCACCAGACCTATATGGGAAAAGACCCCCGCTTGAATATCGGCCCCAAAGGCTTTACAGGCGAGAAATACGGCGGCGGCACTTATTGGGATACAGAAGCCTTTTGCTTTCCTTTCTATTTATATACCGACGAGAAGGTTGCGCGGAATCTTTTGTACTACAGGTACCTGCACCTTGACAAGGCCAGGGAAAACGCGGCGAAGCTGGGGTTTAAAGGAGCCTTGTATCCTATGGTCACAATGGATGGGCAGGAATGTCATAATGAATGGGAAATTACTTTCGAAGAAATACACCGGAATGGGGCTATCGCTTATGCGATATACAACTATACGAATTATACAGGCGATACATCCTATCTTATAGAGTTCGGTATCGAAGTATTGGTGGAAATCAGCCGTTTTTGGGCGGACAGGGTTAACTACCATCCCAAAAAAGATAAATACATGATATTAGGTGTGACAGGCCCCAACGAGTATGAAAATAATGTGAACAACAACTGGTACACCAACATGATTTGTGCGTGGACCCTGGAATATACGCTTGAATCCCTTAGACTGGTCAAAGGCCAAAATGAACAGCGCTGGCGGGAGCTCAGGACAAAATTAAACATCTCGGAAGATGAATTAGAGGCATGGAAGGATATTATTGATAAAATGTATTATCCCTATGTAGAAGAGCTGGGGATATTTGAGCAGAATGACGGGTACATGGATAAGGAACAGAATTTGGTGAGGGATTTGCCCAAAGAAGTTCTGCCGCTTAACAAACACTGGTCCTGGGACAGGATACTGAGGTCCTGTTTTATCAAGCAGGCTGATGTGATCCAGGGGCTTTATTTTTTCCCTGACAGGTTCAGCATAGAGTGCCAGAGAAGGAATTTCGATTTTTATGAGCCCAGAACAGTGCACGAATCGTCCCTTTCGCCCAGCATCCATTCGATTGTTGCAAGCAGGATAGGCTATAGGGATAAGGCTTATGAATTGTACCTGAGGACCGCCCGGCTTGATTTGGACAATTACAATCATGATACGGATGAAGGGATACATCTCACAAGTATGGCAGCGAGCTGGTCGACGATTGTGGAAGGATTCGCAGGCATGAGGGTGACCGATGGAACCTTACGGTTTAATCCCTATGTGCCCTCTTGCTGGAAAGGCTATGCGTTTAAAATTACCTTTAGGGGAAGGAAGCTTAAAGTGTCGGTTCAAAAGGAGCAAATTACCATTGAACAGCTGAGCGGGGAACCGATGCGGATTCTCGTTTTGGATCGGGAGTTTGAGATAAGTAAACCGAACCGTGTAGAAGTGCGGAGTGACAGGGAGCGGAACATATGAGTAAAAAAGCAGTCATTTTTGACTTGGACGGAGTCATTGTTTCTACGGATGAATACCACTATCGGGCTTGGAAGAGGATAGCTGATGAGGAAGGGATTTATTTTGACCGGGAAATAAACGAGAAGCTTAGGGGAGTAAGCCGCATGGATAGTCTTGAGATTATCCTGAAGAACGCCCAAAAGTCCTATGGAGAGGAGGAGAAAAGGCAGCTTGCGATGAGAAAAAACAACTATTACAAGGAGCTGCTCAGCCAGCTGACGCCGGCGGATATTCTGCCGGGAGCGATGGAAGTATTAAAGGAATTGAAAGAACGGAGTATTAAAGTGGCAATAGGCTCTTCCAGCAAGAATACTCCGTTCATTCTTGAAAAAATAGGACTTGCCGATTATTTTGATGCGGTTGCGGATGGAAATTGGATAAAAAACAGTAAACCGGACCCTGAAGTATTCCTATTGGCGGCGAAGATGCTTAAGATAAGTCCGGAGGCATGCGTGGTTGTGGAAGACTCGGAAGCCGGAATCGAAGCTGCTCTGGCAGGAGGTATGAAAGCAGTGGGCGTAGGCTATGCCTGCCGTTGCACCAAGGCCCATTATGTGGCGAAAGATTTGTCCTGTATAAAAATAGATGAATTGTTATTTTAAAGATTAGTTTTATATATACCGGCCAAAGCATGGAGAGGGAAAGGGGTTGGTGCTCAAATTACAGGTTGAGATGTTGACGATAAACTATTGAAAAAAGTTTTTTGCTGCTGTATAATAATATCCAATACTTTTGCTTAAAAGCGATGACGGGGAAGAGTATATATAGGAGCCTTTTCAGCGAGTTGGAGAGTGGTGCGAGTCCTTCAGGCGACTATATAGAAGGCAGCCCTTGAGCTTCTTCCTTGAGAAACGAGGATTAGAGGAAGACGTGAACCTCACGTTACAGGGGCACAGTGTAAAAGGCACTGGCAGAGAGAGCGCAAAGATGCGCTAATTAGGGTGGTACCGCGGAAAACTCTTTCGTCCCTTATGTTTTGGGACGGAAGATTTTTTATTTATAATAATGTATGTTTAAATAATATATATTTATGGGGGGTAGTCTCAGCCATGGAAGAGATCCTGGAAATTCTGGAGAAGAACAGCAAGATAAGTGCGGAGCAGATAGCGGTGATGCTCAACAAAAGCGTTGAGGAAGTAGAAGCTGCTATCAAAAAACTTGAGGAAGAAAATATAATTCTTGGATACAGCACCATGATCAATTGGGAGAAAACGGACAGAGAGTTGGTTACGGCGCTCATAGAAGTTAAAGTGACTCCTCAGAGGGGTGAGGGCTTTGACAAGGTGGCGGAAAGGATATACAGGTATCCGCAGGTAAAAGCCTGCTATTTGATGTCGGGCGGCTTTGACCTGACGGTCATAGTAGAGGGCAGGAATATAAAAGAGGTGGCCATGTTTGTCGCAGAAAAGCTGGCGCCTTTGGAGTCGGTAATGAGTACGTCAACTCACTTTGTGCTCAAAAGGTATAAAGACAAGGATGTAATATTTGAAGGAAAAGAGAAAGACGACAGGGAGGCAATAGTCCTATGAACATAGCAGATATGATTTCTCCGAGAGTTAAAAATGTGCCTCCTTCGGGTATCAGAAAATTTTTTGACCTTGTCAACGAGGTGAAGGATGCCATCTCTTTGAGTATAGGTGAACCGGACTTTGTAACTCCATGGAGCATAAGGGAGGCAGGCATATATTCCCTTGAGAAGGGGCGCACCCACTATTCCCCTAATGCAGGTTTTTCACAATTGCGGGAGGAGATAGCGAAATACCTGAAAAGAAAATTTGAATTGAGCTATAACCCTGAGAACGAGATAATAGTCACTGTAGGCGGCAGTGAAGCGATAGATATAGCTCTAAGAAGCCTCGTAGGGCCTGGGGACGAGGTTATAATACCTGAACCCAGCTTTGTTGCATACAAGCCCTGTGCCATATTTGCGGGCGCAACGCCTGTGACGGTAAATTTAAAGTCGGAAGATGGGTTCAAGCTTACTCCTGAGCTTCTTGAGGAAGCGATAACCGAAAGGACTAAAGCACTGATACTGCCATTTCCCAACAACCCTACAGGCAGCATAATGACGAGGGAGGATTTGGCAAAAATAGTTGAAGTATTAAAGAATAAGAATATAATAGTCATATCCGATGAGATATATGCAGAGCTGACTTATGAAGGAAGGCATGTTTCGATAGCCAGCTTCCCGGAAATGAGAGATAAAACCCTGGTCATCAACGGCTTTTCCAAAGCTTATGCGATGACGGGCTGGAGGCTTGGTTATGCCTGCGGCCATCCTGACTTGATTGCCGCGCTGTACAAGATCCATCAATATGCCATAATGTGTTCGCCTACAACCGCCCAATATGCGGCTATTGAAGCTCTTCGCAACTGCGATGAGGATATACAGATGATGGTGAGGGAGTATAACAGGAGGAGGCGAGTGATGGTGGATGGTTTCAGGAAAGCAGGGTTGGAATGTTTCGAGCCCATGGGAGCCTTTTACGTCTTTCCGTCAATAAAGTCCACCGGGCTGAGCTCCAATGAGTTTTCCGAAAGGCTGCTCATTGAAGAGAAGGTTGCAGTTGTGCCGGGCACGGCTTTCGGAGAGTGTGCGGAGGGATATATAAGGGCCTGCTACGCCTATTCTATCGATGATATAAATGAAGCGATGAGAAGGATTCGGAATTTTACAGAAAGGCATAAAAGGGGAATATAAATGTATAGGTTGGTAGCTATCGACCTCGATGGTACGCTTTTAAACAGTCAGAGTAAGATCAGCGAGAGAAACAGACAGGCAATTGGGCGTGCCATCGAAAAAGGGGTTGAAGTAGTGATATGTTCGGGCAGGATTTTATCCGGAGCGAAGGTTTTTGCCAGAGAAGTAGGTGCCGAAGGAATAATCATAACCTGTAACGGCGCCATAATATCAGACGTGAAAACAGGGGCTGTGCTGTATGACAATCCGATGAGCAAAGAGGATTGCTATAAAATTATAGATGTATGCCGTAAGGAGAAGGTATATTTTCATGTTTATACCGGAAACGTAATGTTTACCGAAGAGCTGAAATATGGGGCTTTATTCTACTGGAACATAAATGAAAGCCTTCCCCGGGATGAAAGAATTGACATCAGGATGGTGGAGGATATAGGGGAGGCCGTAAGGAAGTTCCATAAGTCAGCTTCAAAATTTGTGGTAATATCCGAAGACCGGGCACAGCTCTTGAGAATTCGAAAGCAGGTAGCCTGCATTGATACCGTGGAGGTCATGAGCTCAAACTATAACAACATTGAGGTGGTAAACCGCGGAGTAAGCAAAGGAAGCGCACTGAAGTTTATCTCCGAAAAGCTTGGAATTCCCAGGGAGGAAGTTATTGCAATAGGCGATAATGAGAATGACTATTCAATGATTCAGTTTGCCGGGCTTGGAGTTGCGATGGGAAACGCGGAAAATTTTGTAAAAGAGGCGGCGGATTACGTTACTCTGTCAAATGATGAGGATGGAGTCGCCGAAGTTTTTAAAAAGTTTGTATTGTAAAACCAGGGGCTGTTTTTTAGACAGCTCCTGCTCCTTAGATGAAGGCTTATGACGGTTGAAACCGGACACTCATATTAATTTGCATATAAAGCAAGATAAGCTTGTCCAATTCTTGACTTACTTTTAATATGTCATCGGAATTCCCTTCCTCAATTGCCTCGTATAGCTTTTGTCGCAAAGCTTCAAGCTGATTCACATTAACAACCCCCACAAACAAAGAACAAAAATTTCACATTTTTATAAATATTTTCCTTTAAATGATAAAACACCCAAGAACACACTCTCATAATTTTAATGCATCAATTTAATACTGTCAATATTAAATTTAATTATTGACAATAGGCTTCTTAAAATAGATAATATACAGATAGATTTAACTTTTGAAAGGACTGATCAGATGCTGGAGTTGGAGCAGTTTGAACTTGAATTGGAAGCCATAAGAAAACAGTTGGACGAATTGAGGGATTCACTTTGACATTGCAAGGCTGAATGATGAAATTGAAGAACTTGAGCAAAAATCTGCACAGCCGGATTTCTGGGATGACATTGAGAACTCGCAAAAGACTCTTCAAAGGATAAAATCCTTAAAGGCAAAGATTGAAAAGTTTCAAAAGCTTACAACCGCATGGGAAGACTTGATGACTCTTAATGAACTGGGTATTGAAGAACAGGATGCCAGCATAATACCTGAAGTGGAAGAGGGAATAAAGAAGCTCAAAAAGGATTTGGAAGCGTTAAGGATTGAAACCCTTCTAACAGGTCAATATGATAAAAACAATGCAATACTTACGCTGCATGCAGGCGCCGGAGGCACCGAAGCCCAGGATTGGGTGGAGATGCTTTTGAGGATGTTCACGCGCTGGGCGGAGAAAAAGGGTTATACAGTTAAGACTCTTGATTTTCTTGCCGGCGATGAAGCCGGGATAAAAAGCGTTACAATACAAGTAAACGGTGAAAACGCATACGGGTACCTGAAATCCGAGAAGGGTGTCCACAGGCTTGTAAGGATATCTCCCTTTGATGCGTCGGGAAGAAGGCATACATCTTTTGCTTCGGTGGATGTGATGCCTGAGCTGGACGATGACATACAGGTGGATATAAACCCCGACGACCTGCGCATTGACACCTACCGTTCCAGCGGTGCGGGCGGACAGCATGTTAATAAAACCGAATCTGCGGTGAGGATAACCCACATACCCACCGGGATAGTGGTATCCTGCCAGAATGAACGCTCCCAGTTCCAGAACAGAGATACGGCGATGAAGATGCTGAAGGCAAAGCTTCTGGAGCTGAAAGAGCGCGAGCAAAAGGAAAAGATCGAGGACCTCAAGGGCGTTCAGATGGAGATAGCCTGGGGAAGCCAGATAAGGTCCTATGTGTTTTGTCCCTATACCCTGGTAAAAGACCACCGCACTAATTATGAAGACGGAGATGTAAATGCCGTTATGGACGGTGAAATTGACGGTTTTATAAATGCCTATCTGGCGAGCGGTTTGGGAAGCCAAAACAATAAAAAATGATAAGTGATAAGAAAGAGGGGGGCTGAACAATTTTTTCAGCCTCCTCTTTATTCTGGTAGCCGCTTCATCATGCAGGATAGCAACGCTATTTTCCTAAAATAACAGGGTTTATTCCTTAACCAATAAACGGCGCTGTTTGAAAAGGCAGCCGGCCTGCTTCCCGTTTACTATAAGCATAGTTTTAATGTTTTTGCTCCACTGTTGGGTATGATTTTGACACCTAATGGCTCAGAATGCCAGGAGCCGCCTTCCACCGATTGAAGCTTCTGTATCCCCCTGAGACATATGTTCCATGGTTTTTCTCCACCCCGGGCACTTATGTTGATGAGCCCACCTTCACGCCGTGCAGCCACTTCCAGCTCAACTTCTCCGCTGACGTTATAAACCGCAGTTGATGCACAATCCCCGTCCTGCAATTCAAATATGTGCAAGGACACCCCATCCGCATAGTCGTAATCCGGTTTTGTATCCACATTTCCTACTGCGATGATGGAGTTTTGACGGACCATAAGGGGAATGCTCGTATAATCGTGCTTTTCCTGTCTCCAGCAGCCTCCCGTCACCTTTTCTCCTGTAAGGAAATTGGTCCAATTACCCTCAGGAAGATAATACAATGCAATTCCTTCCTCATTGAAAATGGGTGCGACGAGCAAAGCAGTCCCCAACATGTATTGCCGGTCCAGATAAGCACAGGTGGGATCCTGGGGAAATTCAAGCACCATGGCCCTCATTACGGGGATGCCTTTTTGTGAAGCTTCACAGGCAGCCCCGAACAAATAAGGCATCAAACTGTGCTTGAGCTTGGTGAAGAATCTTAAAACATTTACGGCTTCTTCATCAAACAACCACGGTACCCTGTAGGATTCATTCCCGTGGAGGCGGCTGTGGGTGGACAATAGGCCGAAAGCGATCCACCGCTTATAAATATCCGGGGTAGCTGTCCTTTCAAAGCCGCCGATATCGTGGCTCCAAAAGGCAAAACCGGATAAACACAGTGATAGTCCTCCCCGAAGTGTTTCAGCCATGGATTCGTATGTTGCGGAGCAGTCACCTCCCCAGTGAACCGGGAACTGCTGACTGCCTACCGTCGCTGACCGCGCAAATAAGACGGCTTCCTTCTTTCCCCGGCTTTCGGCCAACACTTCATAGACCGTTTTATTATATAGGTATGTGTAGTAGTTATGCATTTTGAAAGGGTCCGACCCGTCAAAATATACCACGTCGGTAGGTATGCGCTCTCCGAAATCCGTTTTAAAGCAATCCACCCCCATATCAATCAGCCTTTTCAGCTTTCCTTTGAACCATAAAACAGCAGCCGGATTGGTGAAATCTACAAGTCCCATTCCCGCCTGCCACATGTCCCATTGCCATACATCGCCTTCCTTGTTTTTAAGCAGGTATCCCCTTTCCATCCCTTCATCGAACAAATATGATTTTTGGGCGATATACGGGTTTATCCACACACAAATCTTAAGCCCCTTTTCCTTTAGGCGCGCAAGCATCTTTTCCGGATCGGGGAATAGGTCCTTATCCCACTCGAAATCGCACCATTGGTATTCCTTCATCCAGAAACAGTCGAAGTGGAATACGCGCAGAGGCAGTTGGCGTTTAGCCATCCCGTCGATAAAGCTGTTTACCGTGGCTTCGTCGTAGCTGGTCGTGAAGGAGGTTGTCAGCCAGAGGCCGAAAGACCAGGCTGGAGGCAGCGGCGGTCTCCCGGTAAGCTGGGTATAGTTCTGCAAAACTTCTTTCAGCGAGGCCCCTCCAATTATGTAATATTCCAGATATTCGCCCGGTACGCTGAACTGTACTCTCGATACATTCTCAGAAGCAATTTCAAAGGAAACCCGTCCGGGATGGTTTACCAATACACCGTAACCCTTGTTGGTTATGTAGAAAGGGATGTTCTTGTAGGCCTGTTCACTGCAGGTACCGCCGTCTTCATTCCAGATATCTATGCTTTGTCCGTTTTTGATAAAGGGCGTAAACCGCTCGCCTAAGCCATAAACACATTCGCCTACGCCTAAATCCAGTTGTTCGCGCATATAGGCAGCTTTGTCCCTGTCGGTTACGTGTCCTGTGCTTTTATATCCCGTTCCTGTTATGCGCCTGCCGCAATAGGTATAGTCGACCTTCCAGCCATCCTTCTTCCTGACAGCCACTTTGAGGTTTCCGCTGGTGAGGCTTGCCGTATTCTCGTCTTCGGTTATGTCCACCTTTACATCGCTATGATTAATCGAAAATTCCGGCCCGGTTTTTTTCTTTCCTTTATGATGAAGGACTTTTACACATATAACGTCGGGCATGGGAGAACTGTAGTTTACCGTAATAAGAGCCCCGTTGAGGGTGTCACCCCTATGCCTTATGACCCTGCATGCCGCGAAGACAGTGACAGAGCTCCCATCTGTCCTGACATCGCGAATTTCCATGGGGTTGTTGATGCTTACGCCTTCTCTGACGTGCCAATATCCGTTGGTAAATTTCATATAAGCGGCCTCCTCCTTCTGAATGATTAATAAAAGCCGGATATGGTTAAGTAAACAATATTTAGCCTTTGACAGCCCCGGCAACCATTCCTTTAATGATGTATTTCTGAAGGGCAATATAGAAAATGATTGCGGGAATAACGGTCAGCATCACTCCGGACATGGCAAAATGCCATTCCACCTTATATTGGCCAAAGAAGCTGTATGCCGCTATCTGCAATGTTTTTTGCTTTTGTTCCCCGCTCAGCATGAGAAGGGGGAGGAGAAAGTCATTCCACATCCACATGGCGTTAATTACTATCGTAGAAACCGTTACCGGAGTCAGCAACGGAAATATTATGCTGAAAAAGGTGCGAAAGGGGGAACAGCCGTCAATAATGGCACATTCATCCAGCTCCTTTGGGACCGTCTTCGCAAAGCCATGATACATAAATAGAGCTAAAGGAGCGCCTAATCCCCAGTATATGACGCCCAATCCGTATATAGAATTGATCAGGTGCAGATTTTTTGCTATTTTCACCAGTGCGATCATAAATGAATGGAAGGGGATCATCATTGGAGCGATGCAGACAATAAAAATCAGCCAGCTGTATTTGGTTTTAGTGCGCGAAAGCTTGTAGCCTGCCATGGAGCTTATCAAAACAACGCCTGTCACTCCTATGACCGTCACAATTAATGTGTTCAGGAAGAGGTGGGGGTATTCCATGATTTGGAATGCTTTTACATAATTATCGAAAGTCAGCTTTTTGGGCAAAGAAATCACATCTGCCATTATTTCGGAAAATGATTTCATGGAATTTATTATCACCAGCATCAGCGGATAAAGATATATTAACGCAAAAACCGCCAATACTACCGTAAGGATTATTTTGGCTGCCCGGTTTCTCATGCCTCCACCTCCTTGCTTTTAAAGATTGACAGTTGGATAAGGGTGACAACAAGTATCATTAAAAACAACACCACCGATTTGGCTGACCCGTAGCCGAATCTGAAATCGTTGAAGGCCGTCTTGTAAATGTCAAGGGCGATGCTTGTCGTTGCCGTTCCGGGGCCGCCGAATGTAAGACTGAATATGATGTCAAATATCTTGAAAGCATTCGAAAGGGAATAGAAAACGCAGACGGTCACAGACGGCATGATCAGAGGCAATGTAACCGTAAAAAACCTTTTTAGACCGCCGGCTCCGTCGATATACGCTGCTTCTGTTATATCTTTCGGTATGGTCTGCAATCCGGCGATATAAATTACCATATAAAAGCCGGCGGCCTGCCAGACAGAAACAATCAAAACGCTGAAAAATGCAATTTTGCTGTCGCCAAGCCAACTTAATTGGAATATCCCGGCATGGGTTAAATTGTAAAGGGATTCAAATCCTTTTGAAAATATAAACCTCCAAATGTAGCCTATCACTATAAGGCTTATGATGTTCGGGATATAAAATGCCGCTCTGAAAAGGTTTCTGCCTTTTATCTCACTGTCCAGCATAACTGCCAGGGCCAGGGCCACGATGTTGACAGCGACAACAAAGAGGACGGCAAATATGAAGGTAAAGACAAAAGACTGCATCATGACCTTGTCGTTTGTCAGCAATTCCTTATAATTTTCCAATCCTATGAATTTAGGCACTTTGTCAAGTCCGTTCCATCTGGTAAAGGAATAGGCTATGCTCATTATAAATGGGATTTCTACAAAAAGTAGGATAACAATTAGGGCCGGAAGGGTAAAACTTAAAAATTCAACTCCAAAAGCTAAACGCAATTTTTTACTTCGCACCAATTTTTTCCATCCTTTCAAACTAAATCGCTGGTAGGGCGGTTTAAATAATATGACTGGACAAGGAAACAACTTTTCCAGTCATATTATTTCGATACCGCATTTCAAAGGATCATTTTGAGCCCTTTATAAGTTTTTCGTAGTACGCATCAAGCTCAGCCAAAGTCTGCTGCCTGTCTTTCTGGCCTGCGACATAGGACTGCAGGATTGTGCCAAGGCCCTGTTCGGCGCCGGTGGGGAATCGTGTATAAAACCAGCTGTATGCGGGTTTTCCTTCTTTTAATAAATTGATGGTGTCTTCCGCCAGTTGTGTTTTAGGTGCCGGAACCCCTTTTATCGGAGACAGCTGCTTGATTTTTTCCGGCAGCCATTTCTTGCCGTAATCTGAGGTAGTCAACCAGTTAAGCCATGCAAGGGCTTCCTTCAGATTTTTGGAGTCCTTGGCCACCCTCAGGGTCTGGTTGGAATCATACATAATGCCTGCCTTATCGGCATCATCGCCGACAGGACCGGGCAAAAACCCTATATCTATATCCGGGTTGGCTTTTTTGATGGTATCTTCCGCCCAGGTTCCCTGGTGAATCATCGCAACTTTTCCTGCCGCAAGCTGTGCACACTGGTCGTTGAAATCAGATTCCATCGGTTTGGGGCCGCCGTATTTCTTTATGAGGTCCAGCATGTCAAATACATAGTCCATCTCTTTGATATCGCTGAATTTTAAAGCGCCGCTGTCCAGTTGCTCCACAAATTTGGCGTAATCGCCGCCATACGAATCCTTTATAGGCGCCAGGACATGCCAGGCTGTCTGGGGCAATACCCAGAATTCCTTGAAACCTGTCGCAAAGGGTTGAATTCCTTTTGCCTGCAAAATTTTGCAAACTTCCTCATAATCTTTTATGGTTCTTGGAAGAGTGGTAATTCCTGCGTCAGCGAAGAGTTTTTTGTTATAGATGTAGGAATGTGACTGCACAAGAAAAGGGTATCCTGTGATCCTTCCGTCAAGGGTTACGCCCACCAATGAGCTTGGTTCCAATTCCTTTATAAAGCTTTCATCGGTCAAATCATAATAATAGTCTTTATATGTTATATTGTCCGCGTAGGCGCTGCTCATAAACACATCGGGGATATCTCCTGAATTCAGCTTTGAATTCAATACAGTTGTGTAATCAGTCTGCAGCACGGTTATATCGAGAACGTTACCGGTTTCTTTGTTATAGGCCTGCTTCATGTCGTTATACTGCTCGTTCAACTCAGGGCTGTAAAAAAGCGTTTTCAATGTCACCGACTTCTTAGCGCTGTCATTGTTGCCGCCGGACGCCTCTTCTTTTCCGCCTGAGGCATCACCCGCGGTATCGGGCGAGCTTCCGGAATTACCGCATGCAGATGCAAAACTGACCAATATCATAACACAGATTAGGATGGGAATGATTTTTCTCATGACCTGACCTCCTGTTATTTATTAGGATTTATATACTCAATTTTAATCAATCGGGATGGAATATAAATGCAAAAAAATGAACAATTGCATATCATAAAATGAATTCTATTTTTTTAGTGTTCTCTCCCTGTATTCTGACGGAGAAATTCCAAAATAGTTTTTAAATGCTCTGCTAAAATAATTATTGTTGCTGTAACCTAAATGTTCTGATATCGTCTGGATCTTTATATTTGGATTTGAGAGCAGTTCTTTTGCTTTTTCCATGCGCACTTTCAGCACGTATTCATATATGCCGTATCCGAATTCAGCTTTAAACCGTTTCGAAAGGTATTCTTTGCTCAGATAATACTTGTTGGAAAACATGCTGAGCTTAATTTCCTTGTTGTAATTTTTGTTTATATAATCTTTTATTTCATATAAATTCGCTTTTTCGTTGGCTTTCAAATTCAGCTGTATGCAATTGAATACCTTTTCAAGAACTTTAAAAACAAATTCCATGGATTCCTCCAGGCTGGTAAAGGACATAATCGCTTTCTCATATTCCAAAACCGGGGGGATGAGATCTACTGCATCTGAAATGCCAAGCTGCTGGGTGATATCTTCAATTATAAGAATAAACTCCATTGCAGTCTTATATAGAACATCACGGCTTATATAACCTTGCTCCCTCATGTTGCTAAAATACTGGTTTATAATGCTTTTGGCGTACTCCATATTGCCGCTTTCAAAAGCATAAATAAGAATCTCCTTTTTGTCTAAGAAAGAGAGCTTTTTGTTTTTGAGATCCGAATGGCATTTTGTAAAAACTCTGTCGGTACAATTAAGAATATTGACACTGTATAATATTTCCATGGCCCTTCTGTATGAGCTGTTCATCAGGTTAAAATCTGAATAAAATTTTCCTATGCTTGCGATGCAATAGGCGCCAAACAATTCTTCAAGCTTTTCAACCATTTGGTTTATCCTGTGCAAAACCTCTGCTTCGAAATTGCTTTCCCCGGCAGGGGGAGCCATAAGGGCAAGGATGATTTCATTATTGGCCTTGCTGTTTCTGAAACTAAAGCCATTGCACCATGTGGATGACATCTCATTGATGACGTTAGTAAAAGCAAAAAAGGCTGAATGCCTGTCTCCGCAAAATAGGCTGCTGCAAACCTGGTCCAGGTTTATGATACTGAATATAACAACTCCATAAAGCGAATCTGAATCTGATATACCCAATATTTTCTTTTGTTCTTCGTTTAAAGGGACCTGGTTTCCGCTTTCCAGGACCAATGTGATAATTCTTTCCCTGGCCATGGGGATTGAAATATTTTGCATAATTCCGGCATTAATGCTCTCAATTTTTTGCCTCATTTCTTCATTCAGTTCGCAAACAGCCCTACTGAGCGCATTGTTCAGCTCTTTTTCGCTAATAGGCTTTAACAAATAGTCGAGAACTTTTGATTTGATGGCCTGCTTGGTATATTCAAAATCTTCGTAGCCGCTGATTACGATGTATTTAGACTTGGGGAATTCTTTCTCCGCAACCTTTAAAAAATCCACGCCGTTCATATTCGGCATTTTCATATCTAAAAAAACAATCTCAGGATTATTTTGCCTCATGATATTTAGGGCGCTTTCCCCTTCAGAAGCCTCATACACATGCTCAATATTCATTTCATGCCACATTCCCAATGCTTTAATCGCTTGCCTAACAGGCTTTTCATCATCGATTATCAACGCTTTGTACATCCTATGCTCCTTTCTTGCCGTACATCGGCAATATGATGCTGGTTTCCGTCCCTTCATTTAAGCGGCTCGTTAATTCAAGGCTGGCGTCATTGTCATACATGAGCTTTAATCTTGCATTGAGGTTTTTAAGACCGATTCTTTCATTTGAACCTTCAATCCATTTGCCGTCGTTCAGTTCATTTTTAATTTCCTGCAGCCGTTCTTCGGTCATTCCGGGCCCGTTATCCATTACCTTGATAATTATCTTATCGTCATCTATGTACGTGTGAATTTTAATTGAAATTACCCTTGCGCTTTGTTCAAGGCAATGCTTGATGGAATTTTCGACAAGAGTGTGGATGGAAAGCTTTGGGATTCTCACATCCGGCGTCCCGTCTTCTACAATGACCTCAACAGACAACCTGTCTTCATATCTGGCTTTATGCAAAATTAAATAATTGTTTATGTGTTCGATCTCATCCGAAAACCTGACTAAATCTCCGCCCTTTATGCAATACCTGAAATTATGGGCCAGGGCTTCAATCATCCTGCTTATGTCTTTATTGCCGCTCAAAACAGCCTTTGACGCAATAGCCTGCAGCGAATTGTATAGAAAATGGGGATTTATCTGGGCTTCCAGCGCTTTTAACTGTGCGGTTTTCTCACTTATTTTGGCGATATATTTTTCATTGATAAGTTCGTTGATCTGTTCCACCATAAAATTAAATTTTCCGGCCAGCTGTGCAATCTCGTCGTTGCCAGTAACATCAGCTTTTATTTTAAAATTGCCTTTTCCCACTTTGTCCATCTGCCTCGACAGCTTGTGCAGCGAGCCGGTTATGATGTTGGATATGAATATGACCAGCGCAACAAACAGGATGATAAATACAGTTCCTATCAGCAGGCTGATATCTCTGACCTGGCGGACTTTCTGGTTGAGCATGTCAACGGGTATCAGCTTTACGGTCATCCATTGACTTTCATCAGGGGCGTTGTATACGGCAAGATAGTTCTTTCTGTTCATTTTAACCAGGAAACTACCGCTTGCGGCATCGCCGTTTATGCCATTCAACAGCCTGTTGACCTCATCGGTGTTTGCCATGCCGGAATCGCTGCTGTAGAAGAGCTGCCGGTCTCTGTCATAAATGCATAGTACTTCTCCGTTCTGGCCGTATTCGTTCCAGTTAATCTTTTCCATGATGGAATGATTAAAGGATATTGAAACTACCGCAAGGGCTTTTTGATTGACTATATTTATCAAAGCCCTGTGAAAGGTGAAAAACACTCTGTCGTTTTGAGGCTCCGCAGCGTTATCGGATTTTTTCAGTCCGCTTTCAATGTATCTGAAAAACTTTCCTGTTGTCGCATTTTTATACCATTCGGCATTCTGCTTATCAACATCATGATCGACCCTTACATTTGCATATGACCTTGATATATAAAATTCCTTTCTTCTGGAGGGTATATATAATCTCACTTCCTCGATGTCCTGCCTGGAACTGAATAAGTATTGGAGTTGGTTCTGAATGTACTTGTCATTCTGGTAGCTATTGAAGTCTTCCCGATGACCGTTGGAATCTTCAAAGGAATCTTCAAGCAAAATCTCTATTATGCGGTCTCCTTCGTCTTTTCTCAGCGTTAAGGAAAGCTCGTCGATCTCCTGTATATAGCTGTCAAAACTTTGGCGTACAAGCTTGAGTATACTTTTATTGTTTTCGATGAAATCATTGGTTAGTATGTCAATCGTTCTGAAATATGATATCATTATCAGAGCTATTATAAACACAGATACGATCAGCGAAAAAATCAGGGCCAGTTTGTTTGCAAGACGCCCTGCAAATGATGCATAAGCCTCCCTTAACCATTTGTCGAACATTTTCAAAATCATAATATTTAATCACACCGTTTAAATTTTTTTATTGCATTGCCTCCCGCCGTTTGCAGCCGGTCGGCAATATACAAACCTTTTCCATGGTTTACATTTTATGTATACAAAAACATATGATTTTAGCCATGCCTGCTTAAATGTATCACAATTTTCCGGTGTTTCGTCAATTTTCCTGGATTTATGGGTTTACCAGCGCTTTTGACATGGTTTAACGAATTTCTGTTTTATAATTATTATAATGCGGGCATCTGAATGATTGCAATAGAATGTTATGAATCCTTCTATCGTCCTTTGGTTCGCGATTTTAGGTTTTTCCTTCGTTTCCGCCTGCCCAGGCCCAATAGAATAAGCCTGGCAATCAGCCAGGCTTATTCTATCATACCGAATGGAGGATGAGAGTTTAAAGGATGGACGCCAAATTAATCTTTGCCAGTTTCTTCAGTGCCGGAACTTTCCGCCTTATCGCGACATAGGCTGTTGTCAAGGTAAGGCTGTTTTTACGCGCCGGAAAACACAGTTCATCATTGCATCATAAAGCTCGTCGTGGGGCAAATACAACAGCAGATGTGATATATACTAATATTGCTTTATGTACCTTGACCTTTAATCGTATATGTCAACACTAATTTACACTATTTATAATACCAGAGGAGCATAACATATACAATGAATGTAAACGACTTGTAAAACAAGTGAAATAATTGTAATATATCATTGTAATAATCGAAACGTGTGCTGGGAAATTTAGCTTGCAGGGTGGTTACTTGATAGAGCTTTATGATAAGCCTGAAAAACCGGAATGGGGCGTAAAGGAGATGAAAAGGCTGTAATCCCGTTTTTGTATACGCTGCCAGGGCGGTGTTGCGGCAATAGAGGTTTTTAGGACAGGAGCCTGGACGTTTTTTGGCGGTCAGGTGATGGATATGACCCACGATGGATCGGAAAATATGGTTTTTTAGGTATGCGGCCCTTGATTTGAGAGGCTATGGGACCGGCAGTTTGAATGAAGGCGTTGCCGGAAGGAGCTGAGGATATGGATACGGATGCTTTAAGAAGTTTACTGGAAAGTGTAAAAAGTGGACAGATCGGGATAGAAGAGGCTTTAACCGAGTTAAAGAAGCTGCCTTTCGAAGACATAGGCTTTGCAAAGGTAGACCATCACAGAAATATAAGAAACGGGTATCCCGAGGTGATTTACTGTCAGGGAAAGACAGTTGAGCAGATAAAGGCTATAGCTAAGAGATTGATGGAAAAGAATAATAATATAATGGCTACCAGAGCAAGCAGGGAAGTGTTTGAAGGTATAAAGGAAATTACCGACGATGTTGTCTATTATGAGACGGCAAGGATAGTGGTAGTGAAGAAAAAAGATATACCCCGGTCTGAAAAGGTTATAGCCGTTGTGACCGCCGGGACATCAGATATACCCGTTGCCGAAGAGGCTGCCGTCACGGCGGAAACCATGGGCAACAGGGTGGAAAGGATTTATGATGTAGGTGTAGCGGGTATCCATAGGTTATTCGCCAACGCTGAAGCCCTCATGAGTGCCAATGTCATCATTGTGGTTGCAGGAATGGAAGGGGCTCTTGCCAGCGTTGTGGGGGGAATGGTGGATAAGCCGGTAATAGCGGTTCCTACAAGTGTGGGATACGGGGCTAACTTCGGAGGCTTGGCCGCTCTTCTTGCCATGCTCAACAGCTGTGCCAGCGGCGTAGGCGTAGTCAACATAGACAATGGTTTCGGCGCGGGTTACCTGGCATCCATGATAAATAAGCTGTAGGTTAAAGCAGGAGGTTAACTGCATGAAAGTATTGTATTTCGATTGTTTTTCCGGGATAAGCGGGGATATGGCTTTGGGGGCACTTCTTGATCTGGGCATAGATAAAGAGGAATTTAAAAAAGAGCTTGATAAGTTGAACTTGAAGGGTTATGACATCGTCATAGAGAAAAAGACAAAAAACGGCATAGCCGGGACGGATGTTCAGGTTGTTTTAAACGAAGAATATGAGGAGATGCAAAGGCGTGCCGAACAGCATGAACACCCGCATCATCATGACGGCGGCGGACATTCGCACGATCATGGCTGCCACGACGGCCCCCATGATCACAGCCATGGCCACGGCCATGAGCATGGGGGGCATTCCCGTTCCATGCGCAATTTAAAGGCCATTGAAATGATGATAGACTGGAGCGATCTCAAGCAAAGCGTAAAGGATTTAAGCAAGAAAGTGTTCAGGGAAATTGCCAGAGCGGAAGCGAAGGTGCATAACAAAGACATAAACGAGGTACATTTTCACGAGGTTGGAGCTATTGATTCCATAGTCGATATTGTCGGTGTCGCCATATGCATTGATATGCTTGGGGCGGAAAGGGTTTTTTCCTCACCGCTGCATGATGGGCACGGCTTTATCCAATGCCAGCACGGAACAATTCCGGTGCCTGTTCCGGCGGTCATGGAAATGCTTAAGGACAGCAAAATCCCCCTCATACAGGAGGATGTAAACACCGAGATGGTAACGCCGACCGGCATGGGACTCATAAAGTGCCTTTCTTCAAGCTTTGGTAACATGCCTGCAATGATTATTGACAAGGTCGGATATGGCCTTGGCAAGCGCGAGACAGGCAGGTTAAATGCTTTAAGAGTGGTTATGGGCACTTTGTTCGGAGAGGACAGCATGATGGAAGAGATTGCGGTGCTTGAGACCAACATAGACGACATGAGCCCTGAACTGCTGGGCTTTACGTCTGAAAAGCTCTTGCAGAACGGAGCCCTCGATGTGTTTTATACGCCCATTTATATGAAAAAAAACCGCCCTGCGGTTATGCTCACCGTACTGGCTGTTCCCGGACAGGAGGAAAAGCTTGTGGATATCATGCTTAAGGAAACTTCCACTCTGGGCATACGGCGAAGCATATCCAAAAGGTATTGCATGGACAGGAAAATAGTAAATCTGAATACCCGGTTTGGTGAGGTGAGGGTGAAAGTCGCCTCCAAGGGCGATTTCAGCAAATTCGCTCCGGAGTATGAGGACTGCAAGGAGATAGCGTTGAAGTTCGGAATACCTCTGATGCAGGTGTTTGATGAGGTGAAAGGAATTTGTCATACAACAAATTCTCAGAATACCTGAGAAATAAATATGGTGACAAAGTGTACAAGCTGCCTGTCAATTTGCCGGTTACATGCCCTAACAGGGATGGGCGGCTCAGCGACAAGGGCTGCATATTCTGCGGTGAGGAAGGGGCGGGTTTTGAAAACCTGCCCAATTTCCTCGGAGTAAGGGAACAAATCAGGCTCAATTCAAAGTATATAGGTGAAAATTATAAAAGCCGGAAATTTATCGCCTATTTTCAGAACTACTCAAATACCTATCTTCCGCTGGAGAGATTCAAGGAATATATCATCGATGCCTGCGCGGAGAGCATCGTGGCGGTTTACATATCCACCCGCCCTGACTGCATCAGCGAAAGCTATCTGGGTTTTCTGGAGGAAGTAAAAAATTCAAAAGGCGTGGACATAGTTATTGAGCTGGGACTGCAGACGGTAAACTACCACACCCTTAAGCTGCTGAACAGAGGACACCTCCTGGCGGAGTTCATAGATGCGGTACTCCGCATAAAAAAGCACAGGCTTGAGTCCTGCGCCCATTACATTGTTGACCTGCCCATGGATTCGATGGATGACGTGACGGAAGGGGCGAGGATTTTATCCGCCCTCGGAGTGGACCAGGTGAAATGCCACTCCATGTATATCCTTAAAAATACGGTGCTGGGGGATATGTATGAAAGGGGAGAGGTGCTGCCTGTTTCTATGGAGGAATATATTGACAGGATAATAACCTTCCTTGAATACCTGGACCCCCGGATAGTGGTGCAGAGGCTTATAGGCCGGGCACCTGAGGAGAGGACGCTGTTCTGCAACTGGGGGACAAGCTGGTGGAAAATACGGGATTTAATCGAGGAAAAGATGAAAAGGGAAGGTAGGTACCAGGGCAGGAAGTTCAACTACCTCAACGGTAAAGCCTGTATAGAATCTTAATTATCATGAACAGTGGCCTTTGGGCCGGAAAAGGCAGAACATTGACACAAAAACCATCCTCGCTGCAAGCATTAGCCTTGTGTTAAGTTAAAAGGAGTCCGATGAGATAAATCCAAACCATCGGCAATAATGTATAAATAGTTTCTGATACTTCACTTTTTCCATATGAGCTCATTTTCAAGTATTAAATATTTATAATTCGTTACGTAAACGCATACCGTAAAGCGCTAAGCAAATTATGTATTTTTTTGCTTTGTGCCTGGGTGTGTGAATATCTGTTTTCTGTTTTCTTACAATTTTTCTATACGTAACTAATTTTATGGGACAAACAAATGTTGATATATTCTAATTGAAAGAATATTGACTTACGTTCGAAACTAATTTAAAATAATATTAAAGAATAGGATGTGAGGAGCATATATGATATTTAATATACAAAGATTTTCTACCCATGATGGCAGTGGTATCAGGACGATTGTTTTTTTTAAGGGCTGCCCACTGAGATGTCCGTGGTGCAGTAATCCGGAAAGTCAAAGCTTTGACTATGACATTTTTTTTAACAGACAGAAATGCATAGGCTGCATGGAATGTGTCAAGGCATCAAAAAACAAAGAGTTTACAAAGACCGAAGAGGGCATAGTGATAAACCGTGATAATATTGTGGATCCTTTGCTTTTTAAGGATATATGCCCTTCGAAAGCAATCCAGGTTATAGGGGAAGAGATTGATGTTGAAAAGCTGTTAGAAGAGCTTGAAAAGGAAAGGGCATTCTACGATAACAGCGGCGGGGGCGTTACATTTTCCGGGGGAGAACCCTTTGCGCAGCCCGGGCAGCTGCTTGTGCTGGCAAAAGAGTTGAAGAAGAGGGGGATTTCAATAGCGGTGGAAACCTGCCTGGATGTCCACTGGAGAAATATAGAGGCTGCTGTTGGGTATATAGATGAATTTCTCATAGATTTAAAGCATGTTGATGCTCAAAAACTGAATGAAGCGACTGGTGCGAATTTTACACAGATTGAATCTAATCTGAGAAAACTGGAATCAGAAAAGGTTTCTGTAACAATCAGAGTACCGGTCATACCTGAGTTTAATTATAGCACTGAGGATATGCGTGCTATAATAGACTATCTTGATTCTTTTACCAATATAAAGGCTCTTCATTTGCTGCCGTATCACTCTTTCGGCAAAGGAAAATATCAGCAGCTGGGAAGGGACTACAAACTCAGGACGGAAGCATTGGATAAAAGGGAATTGGAACCATTTTTAATATATGCAAGCAATAAGGGTTTAAAAACTGTTATAGGAGGCTAGTTAAATGAAAAATGAACTTGGTTTATCTGAAAGAGTCCATTATTTGAGAGAAAAGGTGTTGTCTACGAAACCCACCATTTGCGTTGAAAGGGCGAAAATATACACAGAGGTTTACCAGAAGCATGAGGCTTTGCCTGTGCCTGTAAAACGGGCTATTGCCCTGAAAGAAACACTGGAGAGGATGACTATCTATATTGACCAGGGAGAATTGGTTGTCGGGAACGTGTCTTCAAGGGTAAATGCCGCACCCTATTTTCCGGAATATGCGGTGACATGGATGTTAAATGAACTGGACGAGTTAGACAAGCGCCCTGGAGATGCCTATTATCCGTCTGAAGAGGTTAAAGCGGAAATAAGGGCTATTTCCCCTTATTGGATAGGAAAGACTACAATAGACAAAGGCTACGCCCTTATGCCCGAGAAGTATAAAGAAATTCTGGATGCCGGAATTATAAAGGCTGAAGGAAACTTGACTTCCGGAGACGGGCACATCGCGGTAAACCATCAAAAAATCCTGGCGGTGGGTTTAAATGGTTATCTTGATGAAATCCAATTCTATAGAAGCAAATTAAAGCTCTGGAATTGGGTTGACCTGAAAAAGGAACAGTTTTATAAATCTGTTGAGATAGGCATTAAGGCATTTCAGACGTATATACGCAGGTATGAAGCCTTAGCGCTGGAATTGGCGGAGAAGGAAAAGGATGAAACACGCAGGCAGGAATTGCTGCTTATAAGCAAAAACTGCGGACACATAGCTGAAAAGCCGCCTGAAACTTTCTATCAAGCACTGCAGATGACTCTGTTCCTACAGATGGTGCTGCAGATAGAAAGCAACGGGCATTCATTATCCTTTGGCCGTATGGACCAGTATCTGTATCCTTTTTATGAAAGAGACCTGAAAGCCGGAATCATCACGCCGGAGTTTGCCATGGAGCTGCTTGAGTGCACCTGGATCAAAATTTTAGGTGTGAAAAAGATACGCTCCTGGTCCCATACACGTTTTTCAGCAGGCGGTCCTCTGTACCAGAATGTCACCATCGGAGGTCAGACTGTCGACGGCAAAGACGCAGTCAACGAGTTGAGCTATCTGATACTGCGGTCTGTAGGGAAAACAAGGTTGACACAGCCCAATTTGTCGGTGCGCTTCCACAAAAATATGAGTGATGATTTCTTGATGGAGTGTATAAAGGTTATAGAAATGGGCTTCGGAATGCCGGCTTTCAACAATGACGAGATTGTTATTCCAGGGCTGATGAAGCTGGGCGTTGAAAAGGAGGACGCATACAACTATTCGGCCATAGGTTGTATTGAAGTTGCAGTACCGGGTAAATGGGGTTATAGATGCACCGGGATGAGCTTTATCAATTTTGGGCGCGTTCTTTTAGCTGCCTTGAATGATGGCCTTGACACCGAAAGCGGAAAAAGGTTCCATCCGGGAAAGGGAAAGCTTGTGGATTTTGAAAGCTTTGAACAGGTGATGGAAGCCTGGAAAGACCAGGTCAAATTCTATGCAGAGACAGCGGTAGCCATAGATACTGCAGTCGACACGGTGCTGGAAGAAAACGTGCCTGATATTCTTTGCTCGGCCTTTGTCGATAACTGCATAGAAAAAGGCAAATTCATAAAAGAAGGCGGCAGCAAATACGATTTCATATCCGACCTGCAGGTAGGAATTGCAAATCTGGGCAATTCTCTGGCTGCCATAAAGAAGCTGGTCTTCGAAGAAAAACGCATAAGTAAAGAGGAATTGGCAAAGAATCTTGAAAATAACTTCGAGGGAGCGGAAGGAGAAAAACTCCGTCAGATATTATTAAACTATGCTCCGAAATTCGGAAACGATGATGACTATGTTGACCTTCTCCTGAAGGAAGCATATATGTATTATATTGAAGAAATGGATAAATACCATACTACACGCTTTGGCAGAGGGCCCATTGGCTGCGGTTACTATGCAGGAACCTCAAGCATTTCGGCGAACGTTCCCTCAGGAGCTGTAGTAGGGGCAACCCCGGACGGCAGGAAGGCGTATACTCCGCTGGCGGAAGGCTGCTCGCCCTCATCAGGTACTGATGTCCTGGGACCGACGGCAGTTTTTAAATCAATTGCCAAGCTGCCTACAGAGAAAATCATGGGTGGTGTGCTCCTGAACCAGAAGCTGTCTCCGGCCGTAATTAAGGAAGAATCGGACAAAAGGAAGCTTATGTCCATGCTTAGAACCTTTTTTGCCGATCTTAAGGGCTGGCATGTGCAATACAACATTGTTTCAAAAGAAACCTTGCTTGCGGCTAAAAAGGAACCTGAAAAATACCGTGATCTTATAGTAAGAGTAGCCGGATATTCAGCCTTCTTTACCAACCTGTCTCCGGACACTCAGGATGATATCATCGCAAGGACTGAGCATACGCTTTAGAGTGAATAAACGAGCATCGGAGCAGGCTAAAGGTTGTTACAAAAAAGGGTTCTACAATAAATGTTGGGGTGCCGAAGCGTAATAGTTTCGGTGCTCCAGCATTTTTTGTAAATAAAGAGAGCATGGAGTTGAAATCTCAAGTAAAATGGAGTTACCACACCAA